>JGI12635J13318_1000084_pt1 | contig 22961 bp, 18 predicted proteins | sample BlaSpr_A8_OM2_M2_FD_13318 | JGI IMG/M metagenome (IMG submission 13318) | reverse complement strand
CCGACCGTGGCGGGCGCCTTTGCTTTTCTCTTTAGGAGGTGGCGGCTTCAGCCGCCACGTTCCGGCGCAAAAACACCCTCGTCATTCCGAGCGAAGCGACCCGGCTTTTTCCTGCGCAAGGCTTTCGTGCGCTGGGTCGCGAAGAGAGGAATCTCTCTGCCGCTTTTGCCGCTTGCCCCTTTGTAGCGGCGAGTTTATCTCGCCACCCTCTCCAAGCCCCCGAGGCGTGCTTTAGACGTCTCGAACGGTTTTGCGGGACGCGTCATCATGCGCCCCAGGTGATTTGCTGTTTGTAGCCGCTGGCACGGAGCATCACTTCGCGGAGTTCAGCGCAGACTTCACCGTATGGGTCATCTTTTACGGTCCGCGGGCTGGCGAAGTTCCTGCCCAAGGCTAGACGTGCCCACTGTAGCGCCCGCTTTCCGAAGCGGGCCCGTGTTGCGAGGCGGTGGACTTCGGCCTAAGATGTCAACACTATGAAGTGTCCTCATTGTCTAGAGGGCTTCCACGAGGGGCAGGCGTGGTGGTCCGTGGTTCTTGGGAGTAACAAGGATGGGACGTGGGTTCTGAACCGGCTGCTATGTCCTGCGTGTCGACAGTATGTTTTTTATTTGGAGAATGGGCCTTCGCCGGGGTATGCGGAGGGACAGCAGAACATGCGGCTGCCCGTTGTCAGTAGTTCTCTTCTGCTGTGGCCCAAAGGCGTTTCGCGAGCCCCGGTACCTTCCGAGGTGCCCCCTGATATCGTCGAAGACTACAAAGAGGCGTGTCTGGTCCTTGCGGACAGTCCTAAGGCCTCGGCCGCTCTCAGCCGCAGGTGTTTGCAGAACCTACTCCGACGTGCCGCAGGAGTGAAGCCCGGAGACTTGAGCAAGGAGATTGACCAGGTTCTTGACAGTGGGAAGTTGCCGACAGAGGTCGCTGAAAACATTGACGCGGTTCGAAATATCGGTAATTTCGCCGCTCATCCAAACAAAAGCACGGCCACCGGCGAAGTTGTGTCAGTTGAGCCTGACGAGGCAGAGTGGAACCTTGATGTCCTGGAATCACTCTTCGACTTCTATTTTGTTCAACCGGCCCGGGCCAAAGCTAAGAGAGTCGCGCTAAACAAAAAGTTACAGGATGCCAATAAGCCGCCTTTGAAGTAGGGCATCCAAGTATCGCGTCCGACTGGGAACGGTATGACGAAAAAAACTCCTGCTGCGAAGCCCGCGACAAAGGCCGAAATAGCATTTTACTACCCCGGTCCAGTTTGGCACTCCGGAGACTGGGTCAAAACTTTGGTGCTCTTTTTCGACGGGATTGGACTTCTTGTCCCGGCATACATAAAGGACAAGCCTTTCGAGTCGGATCCGGCAATTGCAGTAGGTCTCCAGGAGGCCGGACTCCTCCACATATGGCAGCCGGAGGACATTGTCGACAAGGCTGCAACACAGAAACTCGCGGCAAGCGTGATCGACGTTCTCTCCTCGGGCGCTCTTGATAGCCTTTCAAAAGAGAAGACAACGTTCCACGAAATCTCTTACTCTCGCCTCGGAGGTTACGGCGATGCGGAACTAGCGAAAGCAATCCTAAATGAGCTTAAGGTTAGGGGGCTGGCGCGGGACAGTGAGGATGGCGTCTCGATTCCAATGCATCCGCTAGTACGGGCGCTCATCCTCGTTCTCTTGGCGCAAATCCTGCGGCCTTATGGCGAGACAATCGGCAAGGAGTTGTCGCCTGCGACTGATCGACCCGAGCTAACTGACGCCCTGAGTGAGCTGTTGTCTTTGCCTCAGACTGCTTCGACAGGTCACGTGATTTCAACTGACTTGCAAACTGTCACCGTCGACTTGGGACCAGTGCCAATTTCGGAAGTGCTTAGCTTTCGCAAGCAGTACTACAAGGAGCATAGAGCTTACATTCGGGGTGTCCGCAAATTTGTTTGGGACCTAAGTGGTCTGCCCCAGAACGAATTGAAACCGGCTATGCGTCAGAGGCAAGAGGAGTTACGCGACCTCGCCGCCGATCTAAGAAAAATCTCCAGGAACGCCTGGAAGCGTCCAGCATCCTTCGCCCTGAGCATCGTTGGCGCGGCTTGGAGACTGAAGCGAGGCGACCCCATAGGCGCGTTACTCTCAGTCGGCGCGGCGGCCCTTGGCGCTCGATCTGACGCAAACGAAGTTGGGGCATATTCGTACCTGTTCAAGGCCTCGAAAAGATTCCGCAGCTAGGCGGCCGGCGTCCTCACAGCAAAGGCAAACACTCCGGCTGCTTGATCCCCAAGCCGCCCTGGTGCGCTTCCGCAACGTGTCGTTTGGCAGGTGGCGGCAGCCGGCCAACACAAGCAGCCGAGCAAGCATGCACCAGCAATGGCAGCACATCCGTCGCGACCCACAGCGAGATCCAATATTGCAGCGGCCCGGACTCCGCAAACGCGCCGCCGCACACGCTGCAGTGTTCGGGCGCGCCCCCGGGCGAAATGGCCGGCAGCCGCGGAAACGGCGGCCGGTAATCCTGGTTGCCGTAGAGCGCGCGCGTACTCACCGTGCTTTCCTTGAGCTCCAGGCATCGCGTAATTTCATAGGGAAAATAATGGAGTCGATACGAAGTGTACGGCGTGAACACCTTCAGCGCCGTCATCCCTCCAATTTCCGGCGGTATGCGCACCAGATGGCTTCCATACAACATCAGGTGCTTCACGCTCTTCAATTTGGCAATGCTGGGGGGTAGCGTCACGATTTGTTCCCAGTCCTCGGGCTGCATCTCCCGCTGCGGCGCGAACTCTTCTCGTCCGTCCCGCGCCGCTTGCTCCACCAAATCGAGCAGCCGCTTCCACGCATCGCAATTCGTGTCTTGTACCTCAGGGTGCAGCGCCAGCTCCGACCATTCCCGCGTCTTGTACTGCGGATTCAGGCACTCGCACAATCTCGATGATGTCACGTCGCTACCCCTCGCGCGCCGGTGTTGACTTTCTGTATTAAGACATTCATTCCACTGAACTTACAGTTTACTATTGACAAACATACAGATCTATGGTACCGTTTCGCGTGTTATCTCGAACAAACCTCGCTGAGCGTCTGCGTAACTCCTTTAGATTCCGCACTTCCGTGAAACCGTGCATTTTGCACTATTTTGGTGCAAATAAGTCCTTTAGAATATGCACTTACAGACACCCTTCTTGTAACTCCTTTAGAATCCGCACTTACAAAAAACACCCGGGGGGTACCCCAACACTTCCGCGCCACGATTCACTTCCGCCGTCATATGCATCACGTGGCGCCTCTATCCCCTGTGGCCTCACTCGATTGCCCATACTTCCCGTCACCACGGGGGTGTACCCCGCTACGCCCTTCAGACTTTCCCGACGTTCCGACATCCATACTTTCAGATGTTCTTGCCGGACCATTTTGGAACGTGGCCACTTCTGGGGTAGTCTCTCCCGCATGATCTCCCAATCTCACCGTATCCCCCTGCTGATTTGCGCCGCGCTCTTGCTCGGCTCTGCGGCTCTTGCGCAGACCAAGCCCCAACCCAAGCAGATCGCCATCGCCCACGTTACCGTCATCAATCCCGGTACCGCTTCAGTGCAGCCCGACTCCCTCGTGGTGATTAACGGAGATCGTATCACCTTCGTCTCGCACTCCGCGGCCGTGCCGCTCGCGAAGAACACGCGCGTCATCGACGGCCGCGGACAATTCCTCATTCCCGGCTTGTGGGACATGCATGTGCACTCCGCGTTCGGCGACTGGTTTCCTGGCGGGCGCGACATCATCTTGCCCCTCTTCCTCGCCAACGGCGTCACCGGCGTGCGCGACATGGGCGGGGACATTCCCGTGCTCTTCGCCTGGCGCAAGCAAATCGCCGACGGCAAAATCATCGGCCCGCGCATGATTATTTCCGGCCCGATGCTGGACGCGCTTTTGCCGGACGGCAAACTGCGCTTCCCCAGTTCCATCGCCGTCACCTCGCCGCAAAGCGCCGTCGCCGCCGTGGACGCGCTCAAAGCGCAAGGCGTCGACTTCATCAAGGTCCAAAGCGTCATCTCCCACGATGCGTACCTCGCCGCCGCTGCCGAAGCGCACAAGGTCGGCCTTCCCATCGTCGGGCACGTGCCGGACAAAGTTCGCATCGCGGAAACCATCGCTGCCGGACAAAAAAGTATCGAGCACCTCATGGGCAGCTTCGAGGGCTGCTCCACCGAAGAAGACAAATTCATTGCCGGCCAGGGCGATCTAAAACTCCTGCTCGCCACGCAGGACAAACAAAAGTGCGATGCGCTCATTCGCCTGCTGGCGCAAAGCCAAACCTGGCAAGTGCCCACGCTCGCTTGGCAGCGCGGCGGCACCTTTCTCGACCAACGCGACCTGAAGCACGATCCGCTCGACAAATATGTCCCGGCGTACTGGCGCGATGTGACCTGGAAGCGCTTCACCGACGAAATGATGCCCGGCCTGCTGCACGATCCGCTGGAGCTGCGCCAGAAATATTTCGCGGCCAATCTGCAAACGGTGGGAGCGCAGCATCGCGCCGGCGTTCCGTTCCTGGCCGGAACCGACGCCGCGCCCGGCGTCTACATCATGCCGGGATTCAGCCTGCACGACGAACTATCGAATTTCGTCGAAGCTGGCTTCACGCCCATGGAATCGCTGCAAACGGCAACCAGTGGGCCGGCAAAGTTTTTAGGAATGGAAAACAGCTACGGCTCGGTGGAAGCGGGCAAAATCGCGGACCTGGTTCTGCTCGCAGCCAATCCGCTCGAAGATATTCACAACACGCAGAAGATCACGGCGGTAATCGTCAACGGCCGCCTGTTCGATCGCGCCGCTCTCGACCGCATACTCAAGCAAGTGGAATCGGCAGCCAAGCGCAACGGCGCGCAAGCGCGCGCTAACTTCAAAACAACTTCCACTTCGACTTTTTCTTCACGCACAAACACGTCGGCGAATACTCCGGAGCAACAACCGTGACGTGGTTCGGCAAATCGTATGTCACCTGCGCGTTGAGCTGCGCCGACGAGCGAGTTTTGTCGATGCGATATTCGTACTCCACCGTCAGCGGAAGCGGATCCTCGGACTGGTTCGCCGCAAAAGTCCACGAGCACAAATTTTCTTTCGCCGCGCTCACCAGCGTCGGCGGCCCCGCGATCGTATCCGTAAAGCCGAACCGGCCATCCTTGTGCACCAAAATTTTCAACACTACTTTGCCGTGCACTTTCGACTGCCACGCCACTTCCGGATAGCTCGGCGCCTGAAAATGCGTCACGCGCGGCAGCTCCGCCATGGGCGCATCAGCAAAAAGCAAAGACGAGAAAAGGAATGCGAGTAGGGTGTTCATTCCCAACCTCCAATTTTTTTCCGCGGACTCTTTGCGCGGCGGCTCTGTGAGCGCGCACTGCTGCGCCACAATGGCAACTCGCCAGCACACAGCCATGCTGCCCCTGCGCTTGGGCTCGCTACTTCGCGCTGCGCGAATCAGTTCCCTGCTTCGCTCTTTTTGCGCGCCGCTTCAAACTCGTCGCCGGGCTGCCAACCTTGCAGCTCCGGCCTCATTGCCGCTTGCTGGCCAAGTAAAAATCCAAATCGCGCCATCTTCGCGAGTCCGGTGAAATCCATCTCCGCGCGATATTCATCGCTGGGCTGATGGTAGCGATGATCGACATAATCCTGCGCCTGCGCATCGCCCCACGCCGCGTCGTGGCCTTTGTATTTCAGTCCTTCGCCGATGGAAAAAGAAGGAATGCCCACGCGCGCCAAACTGAAATGATCGGAGCGGTAATAATGCCCGGCTTCCGGGCGCGAATCCGCTCGAATCGCGAAGCCGAATGTTTTTGCCATCGATTCCACCACCGGATAAAACGTAGTGCGCTCCGCGCCGCTCACTTCCGTTTCTTCCGGATCACCGATTGGGGCGAGCGCATCATAATTCAAGTCGAGCGCAATTTTCGAGGGCGGAACTGGGGAATGTTTGCCCAAATATTCGGAGCCGAGCAGGCCTTGCTCTTCCGCGGTGACCGCTGCGAAGAGGATGGAGCGCGGCGGCGGCAGTTTCGCAAGCGACCAGGTGCGCGCGAGTTCGAGCAAGATTCCGCAGCCCGTGCCGTTGTCGACTGCGCCGTTGTAAATGTTGTCGCCGCTCATGGTGGGATTGATTCCCAAATGATCGTAGTGCGCGGTGTAGAGGACGGCTTCCGCGGCGCGTTTCGAATCGGCGCCCAGCAATTTGGCGATTACGTTGCGTGAAACGAAGGGATGTAACTGGCTGGCGACGTGAGCTTGCAAGCGTACGGGCAATTCGAATGGCTTGAAGTCGCGCGACTGCGCTTGCTGAAACATTTTGTCGATGTCCTGGCCGGACATAGCGGCAAGTTTCTTTGCGACATCCAGATGAATCCAGGAAGCTGCTTGCAATTTCGGCGTGGCGTCGCGGCGCAGATGCGACTTTTCCGTGCCCCAGGAGTTGCGCACCACTTGCCAGCCATAGCTGGCGAGATCGGTGCGATGGATAATTAGCGTGGCGACAGCACCGCGACGCGCGGTCTCTTCGAACTTGTAGGTCCATCGGCCGTAGTAGGTGAGCGCTTTGCCCTTGAAGAATTTCGGATCATCGGAAATCGGCTCGTTCACAAACAGCAGGGCCACTTTGCCTTTGAGGCCGACGCCTTTGTAATCGTTCCACTGATATTCCGGGGCGGTGATTCCGTAACCGACAAAAACGATGGGCGCGTCGATGTCGGCCGTTTCCGTCTGGCTTTCGTTGTTGGTGACGAAATCGTCGAGGTTCTTCAGCGAGACCGCTTCGCCGTTTGCGGGAACCAACCTGAAGGAAGTAGCCTCGAGCGTTTTCACGCCCATCATCGGAACGTCTTGAAAATAGGCGCCATTCTCCGCGCCGGGTTTCAGGCCGTAGAGTTCGAATTGCGTGGCGATGTACTCCGCGGCGATGTCTCCGCCGCGCTGGCCGGTTCCGCGGCCTTCGAGCAAATCGCTGGCGAGGAATTTCACATGGGCGCGGATTTTCTCGGCGTCCGGCATCTCGACTGAGGTGATCTCGAGCTTCGCAGAGGTATGGGTCTTCTTTTGCGCCGCAAGCGACACGCCGACTAGCGTGATTGTGACCAGCAGCAAAGAGATCAAACTTAGCCTACGCATTCTTTTCTGTTCCTCTTTCTATCCATCGCTCCAGCGAAATTCTTGCGCTACTGCTTGTTCGTCTCCAAGACTAATCATCGTGCTGAGCTGGGGCGCAGCGGTGCTGCGCCCCTACAAACTAGCGATCACTTCTTCGCGCGATCCTTTAGCAGATTTTTCAGTTCGCTCATGAATTCCTGCACGTCCTTGAAATCCATGTAGACGGAAGCGAATCGCACGTAAGCGACTTTGTCGAGCTTTTTGAGGCGGTGCATAATCATTTCGCCGATTTCCGTGGTGGTCAGCTCGCGCTCCGTGGCTTCGTGTACCACACCTTCGATTTCATCAACAATGGCCTCGAGTTTTGGCGTGGCCACCGGCCTTTTTTCGCAGGCCTTCAGCAAGCCTTGCAAAATTTTCTGGCGTTCGAATCTTTCGCGGCGCCCGTCCTTCTTGATCACCATGTATGGAATTTCGTCGATGCGTTCGTAGGTGGTGAAGCGGCGTCCACATTTTAGGCATTCGCGGCGGCGGCGAATGGTGTCGCCGCTGCGGCCTTCCCGGGAATCAATCACCTTGTCGTCGACGTGCGCACAGAAAGGACACTTCACTCAGCAATTTCTCCTGGAGCGCTCTGAAGTTCCGACGCCTCTTCGCTTTTGGCCATCCGGCGCAGTTCGCCAAGCGACCAGCCCTCGCCAATCAGCAGCGGTACACCGACCACGCTGCACATGGCAAAAGAAATCAGCCACAAGACGATGGCAGCGGCAACGGCCGGCTCTCTTTCTACTCCAAAGATCGCGGTGTACGCAATGATGGATCCGGCCTGCGAGCCGCCGCCCACGCCGGGGACTTGCACGGCGGAGCCGACGAGGGTAAAGGCCATCACCAGCATGGCGTCGCTCAGGGTGATGCTTGCGAGCTTTCCGCCAAAACTGTGCGACACCCACAAATACACCAGCAGGACCAGAAACCAATGGGCCGTTGAGTATAGAACTGCCAGCGCGAGTTGGCCCCAGCTGCGAATAGTCTGCACGCCGCGGGCAAAGCCCAGACCGATGCGAGCCAGCCTGGCACGCCATCCGTGAGAGGCGATGACGCCTTGGAGTTGACGCTCCAGCATAGCCATGCCGTGGAGTCGAAGATAGACCAGCACGGCCACGGCGCCCACGACACCCAGAAACAGCGCCCAGCCAGTGGTTTTTGCCGCGGCCTGCATTGCGCTGCTCATTTTGCCAGCGTGCGGGTGCGACTGGAACAGCAGAAGGCCAATGGCGGCGATGACCGCGGTGCTGGCGGCATCAAATAGCCGCTCCAGAACGTAAATGCCAAACATCCCCGAGACCGGCTGCTTCTCTCTGCGGGCCAGAAGTAGAGGCCGGATGGGTTCGCCTGCGCGGCCGAGCAGGAAGACGGCGGAAAATCCGGCCAACGTCATGGCGTAGATGTTCCAGAAATGCGAAGAACCTAGATTGCGCTGGAAAACTTTCCAGCGCAGCGCGCGCAGGGCGTAGCAGCCGTAGATGGCGACGACGGAAAGGAGAAGGAGGAAAGGATTTGCGTCGCGAATGGCGTGAAGAAGTTTTTCGCCGCTGAAATCCCCGAAATGAAGCAGGCCGCGCGCGCGGTAAGCAACAAATCCCAGGACACCGAGCCCGACAGCCGCGACTAAAAGCTTCCTCGACGAAGCACGCATGAGCTTGCCAGCCTACTGGCAGCACGCAGAGGCGTCAAGCCGACGAGTGGCCGACATGCATTAATGTGCGGGGCGCCATGTAGTTTCACTTGTCACCGCCTTTTACGGCCGGGGGCCCTGACCTGCCAGCACGTAGGGTAATCTTCCGACGGTCATTTACGGGAATCGCCTGCTTGACAGTCGCTTTGAATAAAGTATGGTGCGGTTCGACAGAGTCCCCCTAACGGAAAAAACTGGCAACAGACCCCCGGGAACGAAGAAAGCACCAATGCGCGTGCCGATGTCGCTCCTAGCAGACCGAAGGTGGTCCATGAACCGTAAGAGTCATCTTGCGAGCTGCCTTTCCCAACGCCACTGGCCAGGTAACGTTCAATCCCAAGCAATACTAAGCAACGCGCCGGCCTGCTGCTGCTCGATGGCGTGATTTATACGACCTGGGCTTTGCACTGTGACATTTATATTTCGGAATCCTTCGTCCTGGGAGTGCAAACGTGCAACTCACCGCCAGCACAGCGCAGAATTATGCAATGGAGCTTGCCACATTTAAAGGCGCCCCGTAATCGATTTCCGCCGCAACCATTAGCTCGTGCTTCACTGAAGGTGACGGACGGTTCCGCGCGTCACGAATTCCGTGGGCAGAACCCGCTGACTGAACGCCATTTGGGGATGATGCAGACGCTCCAGAAGCATTTTCATACAGGTTTCGCCTATTTCCTCCTTATCGACGCGGACGGTTGAAAGCGGCGGATCCATCAGAACGGCTTCTTCACGGTCGTCGAAGCCGACCAGACTGATTTGGTCCGGCACCTTTACCCCGCGTCGGCACAAGGATCGCCAAAGTCCGAAAGCGATTTCGTCGTTGCCGGCTACGACAGCAGTGGGTCGCGACCGCCGGGACAGGATTCGCCCCACGCTCCTTTGACCGAAATCGCCGAAACTCAGAGGGTTTCGGGCGGTGATCAAGACGGGATTTAGCTTGTTCTCGCGCATTCCTTGCCGGTAGCCTTCGAATCGGCGATGCAGCCACGGGTAGGAGACATCTCCGGCGAAAACAATCTGGCGGTGACCCTTAGCGATGAGGTAACGCGTGGCTTGGAGTGTCCCATTGAAGTCATCGAAGCCTACTTGGTCGAATTGCTGCTCGTCGTCCATTCCTACCACGTTGTTACTGAAGGCAACGAAGGGCATACGGATGGATTCGATTCTGCGGAGCAGATTCGGATAAATCGTCCCCGCCAGAATAACTCCGTCAATCAATCCACGTTCTTGAAGAACGGGAGGCAGGTCAATCCTATCGGGAGGCGTCCTCGGGGAATAATGCAGCGCCGCGAACAGCACGTGTTGTTTCAAGCCGCTGGCATAGGATTCGACGCCTTGCAGGATGCGGGCATGAAAAGGATGGAGAAAATCGCGGTTGCTCAGGAGAAAGCAGACCATTTCCGCGCGTCGTTTGAGCATCCGGCGGGCCTGCGCATTGGGGCGAAATCCGAGACGGCGGATGGCATCAAGTACCCGCGCGCGCGTTTTCCGGCTTACCTGAGAGCTGGAATTTAGCACGCGCGAAATCGTTCCGATGCCTACACCCGCGGCACGCGCTACCTCGCGAATCGTCGTTTTTGTTGGAACTGCTTCCATCACAATTGTGTTTCTCGTCGCCTTCGCGTCTTGCCTTCGCTTCGCGGGGGCGACCTCCCCGATCCTTTTCCCGGCGCAAGTTTAACACACCATAGGCACGATGATAGAAAGCAACGTGCCTGGGCAGCCTGCGTGCGCTTTCGGCAAGAAGTCAAGAAACCGATGTTGCAAAGCCGTTTTCCAAGATTCTGACTTGACAGGCACTTTTTGCTCGGTTAGGGTGTGGAACCAGTTCCAGTCCTTCTGGAGCTTTGTCGAAGCGAGTGGGGTGTGTGATGAAAAAACTGTCTGGTTCCTCTTTTGGCTGGATCAGCTGGCGTAGGTCTCCCGCGATCAATAGCCAAGGGCCTGCGACGCCTAATCCAGGTGGTCTGATCAAACTGTGCTACCTCAATACGGCCTTATTGCTCGGAATAATGCTTCTAGGATTTTCTGCACCAGTCGTCGGTCAAGCTGTGAATGCGACCCTGCTTGGGACGGTGACCGATTCCAGCAGCGCCGTTGTTGCGGGCGCCAAGGTCACGATCACGGAGATGAACACGGGCGTGAAGCGGGAGGCTGCCACAAACGACAGTGGCAACTATGAGTTCCCAAATCTTCCTCCCGGGCGATACGAAGTTGCCGTCAACCAGCAAGGATTCAAGCGCGCGGTCCGCTCCAACGTCGATGTTCTGGTGAACGCCGATGTGCGCGTAAACCTGGAACTCCAGCCGGGCACGGCATCGGAAACCATCGTGGTGAGTGCCGAAAATCCTATTCTACAAACCGACACCGCCGATACCGGGCGGAAAATTGAGCAAAGGCAGGTGGAAGACCTGCCGCTGGCTTTCAACCGTAATTTCCAGAGCTTGCTGAACCTTGTGCCGGGCACGACGCGGGGACACCGCGAGCACTCAGCGTTTTTCAACTCGCAAGACAGCCTCAGGACCGAAGTAAATGGGCAATCCGGGCTGGCCAACAACCTGGAGTTCGAGGGGTTGAACGACAACGAGCGAACCGGCCTTTTGTCTATCTACATTCCACCTATCGAAGCCATCCAGACTGTGGACGTGACCACCAGCAACTACGACGCGGAGTTGGGTCGGGCGAATGGCGCGGTAACCAACGTCATTCTCAAATCGGGGACGAATGAGTTCCACGGCGCGGCGTATGAGATCAATAGGATCAGCAAACTGGCAGCGGTGCCGTTTTTTCAGAACACGAGGATAGCGCCGAAGGCCAACACCGTTTATAACTACTACGGCGCGAACATCGGCGGGCCCATCGTGAAGAACAAGACCTTCATCTTTGGTGATTTCCTGCGTATCAATGACCACCAGGGGCAGTTCTTCAACGGCACGGTCCCCCCGTCGGATTTTCGGAATGGGGATTTCAGTCATGCCACGTCTGCTTCTGGCCAGTTGATTCCCATTTATGATCCAGCAACGGGCAATCCTGATGGGACTGGTCGGACGCAGTTTGCGTTCAATGGAACGCCGAACGTGATCGATCCCGCCCGAATCAGTCCCATTGCCAAAGCCATTCTGGCGAAGATTCCACTACCCAACGTGGTAACCGCAACGTGTCCTCTCAATTCTACTGGTCCCGGTTGTCTTGTGGCGACGAACAACTTTCAGGGAACGACCAAATTCATCAAAGACACGACCTCTTTTGACGTGAAGATCGATCACAACATCAGCGTGAGCAACCGTCTCTCCGGACGCTTCAGCTTTTCAAATCAGAGTTTGAGCCAGGCGCCCATATTTGGCGTGATAGGAGGACCTTCCAACGGCGCTTTTTCCGGTACTGGCAAGCAACGCTATTGGGACGTGGCGGTCAACTATTACCACGTCTTTTCAGCGACGTTGATCACGGAAATCCGCGCTGGTGTTGACCACTACCGGAACGTGGCGAACAACACGGATCGTGGTCAAGCGGTCAAAGACGAAATCGGCGTTGACATTCCTGGTGCAAACCTTGGCGACTCGAACACCAGCGGAATGCCCTGCATCGTTCTGACGGGCAACAACGGCGATAACTGTTTAGCTGGCTATTCCGCGAGCCTGCCGTGGATCCGCGGAGAGACCAACTTCAACATCGCCAATAACTGGACGAAAACGCGCGGAAATCATACGTTCAAATGGGGAGTAGACGTTCATCGCCTGAGGGATGATTTGGCGCAATGGCAGGACCAAAATCCGCGCGGAGTGCTACGGTTCACCGTGAACGTCACCAGCATAAACCCCAATACCAATGTGCTAACGAGCAGCCAGGCCAACGATGTCGCGAGTTTTTTGCTGGACAGGCCCAACTCCGTGGGCCGGGACGTGCCAATAAACGCAAAGGCGTTCCGGGGGAACGAATTGTTCACCTACGCCGAGGACCGATGGCAAGTCTCCCGAAAGCTGACGCTGAACTTGGGTCTGCGCTGGGAGTTCTATCCGCCGTTTACGCCGCGAGGTCCAGGACGCTTCTCGAACTACGATCCCGCTGCAAACAATCTCGTGATTGCTGGAATCGGCAGCAACCCAGAAGACTTGGGGAGACAAACGCGCTACAAAGACTTTGCACCCAGGATCGGCATTGCCTACCGCCTGACCGAGCAAACCGTGGTGCGCGGCGGGTTCGCGCTAAGTTATTTCCCGTACCCGGACAACGATTACGCGTTTGACTTTCCGGTGCTGCAAAACAATGCGTTCCCTTCGCTGAATGGTTCCAGTTTCACGCAGTCGGTGGACGCGTCCAACAATCCCGTCTCTATGGGGCGCGGGTTCCCGGCGCCTCTGGTGGCCAACATTCCCGCAAACGGCGTTATTCCCGTTGTGGGTAAAGTTGGCACGACGAGCCTGCTAACGCAAAACTATACGGTCGTAAATCTGAATTTCCGCGAGCCATACACGGAGTCGTGGAATTTGGCTGTGCAGCGCTCGTTGCCAGGAAAGTTCGTGGCCGAAGTGGCATACGTAGGCAATCATGGGGTTGATCTGCCCACAGTCTACAATCTAAACGCCGCGATCCTTCCCAGTGCCACCGCGACACAGAACAACCGGCCTCTGTTCGCCCGCTACGGGCTCACCGGCAACGTCGCGCTCAAGTTCATAGGAACCAGCTCGAACTACCATGCGCTCCAGGCAAAACTCGACCGAAAGTTCTCGGGCGGCTTCCTCATGACCACGGCCTATACCTACGCCAAGGCCCTTGGTTATGTAAATGAAGGGTCCAACACCATCAACAGTACCGTCGGCGGACTCCAAAACTACATTGGCAGCATTCGCAGCAACTATGCGCCACTGTCCTTTGACCGGCGGCATACCATCGTGCAGAGTTTGATCTACGAGCTTCCTTTCGGAAAAGGAAAATCCCTTTTGACCTCCGGCATCGGTAGCAAGATTCTCGGCGGATGGCAGGTCAGCACCATTCTCACGATAATGACCGGAAGACCTTTAAACATTACGGGCGGGTCGACTCTGAACGCCCCTGGGGACACACAGGTGCCGAACGTGACCGGATCCTTCACAATACTTCATGGAGTTGGCGCGCCCGGCCCGAACGGCACGCCATGGTTCGATGTGACGACCAGCAACATCGTCAACAACGTACCGCAGTGCAGAGGTCCGTTTTGCCAGACCGCCGTCGGTGTGCTTGGCAATGCGCCTCGTCGGGCCTTCAGCGGGCCGGGGCTCTTTAACCTCGATGCTTCGGTTTTCCGGCGATTTCCAATCAAGGAGCGCGTCGGGCTCGAATTTCGGGCCGAAGCCTTTAGCGTGACGAACACGCCCCAATTTGACAATCCAAACTCAGGCTTTAGCACGAACACAGCAAGCAATTTCGGCTATGTGACCGCCACACTCGGAGGCAACCGGTCGGTCCAGCTTGGTGCGAAGCTAACGTTTTAGCTCTGAAATGGCTTGGTCCATCAGCACTAGGGCTCTATTTTTCCCCTAAAGCCTCCCGGGGATGCGTCGCCGAGGCCCACTGGGCGAAGGCGAGTGGAGGTGGTCCAGGCGAAATTCCGAAGGCCATTGATACGTAACCTATTGATTTTTTAAAACACGATAAGCGCTAAAGAGCGATCGATTCTTGTTCCTTCACTGGATGCACCACAAGGCGCGCTCAGTGCGGCTGCTCTCAGCCCGGACGGCGCGTTACGGTCAATAGAGTCCTCCGTGGATGCGTGACATAATGTCCAGCCTCGCACGACGAGGATATACTATACGGCGTGCAGAAATGCTTCCGACACAAAGGCGGCAACTATGGCAATCGAGCGGCGTGAATTTCTCAAGACGACGGGAAAAGCAATAACCGTTGGCGCAGCTACGCTTGCGCTGGGTGGCAAGATCCTCGGCGCAAATGATCGTGTCCGGGTGGCAATTTGCGGAGTGCGCGGTCGCGGCAACGATCACATCCACGGGTTCGAGCGTGTCCCAGGAACAGAGCTTGCCGCTCTGTGCGATGTCGATGAAAACGTGTTGAACCAGCGCCTCGGGGACGTGGAGAAGCTGGGTTTGCCAAAGCCAAAATCCTACGTCGATGTTCGCAAGCTCCTCGAGGACAAAGATATCGACGCCATCTCCATCGCCACGCCCAATCATTGGCACTCGCTCATGGCCATTTGGGCCTGCCAAGCCGGGAAAGACGTCTACGTCGAAAAGCCGTGCTCGCACAATGCGTTTGAAGGCCGCCAACTGGTGCGTGCGGTAAAGAAGTACAACCGAATTTGTCAGCACGGCAGCCAGTCGCGATCGAACCCCGGCATGCTGGAAGCCATTCAGCATCTGAGTGACGGCACGATCGGCGATGTCTACATGGCCAGCGCGATTTGCTACAAGTGGCGCCCATCGATCGGGCACGCTTCGGTGGAAGCCGTTCCGGCCGGCGTTAACTATGACCTGTGGACCGGCCCCGCGCCGCTTAAGCCGTTTACGCGTAATCGCTTTCACTACAACTGGCATTGGATCTGGGACACGGGGAACGGTGAAGTCGGCAACCAGGCGATCCACGAAATCGATATTGCGCGGTGGGGCTTGGGTGTTCGTTTCCCGGTATCCGTCTCCGCCATGGGTGGACACTTCATGTTCGAGGACGACCAGGAGACCCCCAATACCTTGAATGCTAATTTCTGCTTCGATGGTCCAGACGGCAAGCGCAAGATGATGGAACTCGAAGTCCGCCACTGGATCACCCATCACGAGGCGGAGATAGGCACCGGCGCTTACGGGGCCAGTGGTGTGCCCCCCGCGGGACTCACCCCAGCTGCAAACAAAAAGCCTGCGGACAAACAACAGTCCCTGGGACCCAAAGATGCCAAGACCAACACCGTCGGCAATATTTTTTATGGATCAAACGGCTATCTCGCCGTCGATGGATACGACGCATACAAGACATGGATAACGGATCAGGTCGAACCCGGGCCGTCCGGTAAGGGTTCGGCGGACCATTACGCGAACTTCATTGATTGCGTTCGCAGCCGTCGTGCCCAGGATATTCATTCGCCGATTGAGGAAGCCCACATCTCGACGACGCTCGTGCATTTAGCCAATGCCTCGTACCGTCTCGGCCGCACGCTGCGTTTCGACCCCACACAGGAGCAAGTCATCGGCGACGACGAAGCCAATCGCCTCCTTCGCGGCACCTATCGCGCACCGTACATTGTGCCCGAACAGATTTGAAAGGATGCGCGCCGCGATTGTTGCTTCGTATTCGGCCTCCACGGAGACGGATTGGGAGCATACTGGCTGCGAGGAAGGGAAAATGGAAATCCCGGTTTACATCTACGGTTATTTCGTCGCAAGCTATCTCCCATAGCGTTCGGCGCATCGAAGGAACAGGCGAATGCGTTTGCTGCCCGGGCCAATCGAACGCAACATGTTCTCAGATAGAATCCGTGAACGGGAATGACTGCAAGCAACACACTTCCCGACTGATAAAAGACAGGCTACAAAACGATGAGAGTCCAAATCTCGGCATGTTTGTTGTGCCTGATGATTGTTGGGGGATCTCTCGACAGGCTGCCCGATCCTCCTGCAGTTAAGCCGCAGGGTAATCAGAAGAAACTAGTTTCCCAGTTTGGTTACCATGTATCTGTTGCAGCAAAGGGCCACGCATGGGATGGCTTGACCTGCGCTCCTCGATTTCAGGCCAGCTTGTTTTCGCTTGGCCAAATTTTGGAAAGCAGAGGGCCATCCTACAAGCTGGCCTTCGTACATCAAGCGGCAGATACCTCTCCTCCGTGTTTTCCCTAAAGACGACTTTCCCCATGCTCACGAAGAGTGCTTTGAGCGACCGATATTGCTTTGAAACAGAATCGGTGCTCCGCCATCCCTCCCGCGAGGCTCGCGACCACACAACTCACTGACAGGCCGTACGGTTTGCATGCGGCCGGAAAAAGGACCATCACCGGTGTACACCTCAGAAATTCTTCAAGCATGGGGCAAGATCCTCAAAGGTGAACAACCCGCTCTTTCGATAGAAATCACACGCGAGTGCCCTTTGAAATGCCCGGGCTGTTACGCGTACGACGACGCGCATCTAGGCGGCGGGCAGATACTGCGGGACCTAAACGACCGAAAGGGCCAATCGCTGGTAGATGGAGTTCTTGAAGTCGTCGACCGGCTGAAGCCTTTGCACTTGTCCATCGTCGGGGGTGACCCGCTGGTGCGCTACCGCGAACTGGAGTTGCTAATTCCCCTGCTGCTGGCGCGCGGAATCCACGTACAGATTGTTACCAGCGCCTTCCGAACGATGGGTTCGACTTGGGCAAGTTTGCCGCATCTGCACGTAGTCGTATCCATCGATGGATTGCAACCGGAACACGATGTCCGGCGAGCGCCCGCAACGTACGAGCGCATTCTAAAAAACATCGTGGGTCAGAGGGTCACGATCCATTGCACGGTCACAGGGCAAATGATGAAGCGACCAGGATACTTGGGCGAATTCCTGGAATTCTGGACGCCACGCCCGGAGATCAAGAAGGTATGGTTCAGCCTGTTCACACCGCAGGTTGGAGATCAACTGCCGGAAATGCTGAACTCCGAGGAGCGCGCGCGCGCCATTGCGGACATGACGCAATTGCGAAGGCAATATCCGAAACTGGACATGCCAGAGGCGGTGATTCGGCAGTTCGCCTCGCCGCCACAGCGCCCCCAAGATTGTGTTTTTGCACTCACGACCCAAACATTGTCGGCAGACCTGACGACAAAGATCACTCCATGCCAGTTTGGCGGGAATCCGGATTGCGCGTCCTGCGGATGCATCGCGTCCATGGGTTTGGCCTCCATAGGTGCGCACAAATTGGGGGGAATACTCTCCGTCGGGAGCATTTTCAAAGCCTCCGTCAAGATTGGGCAGAACAGAGCGAAGCTGCGAGCGAAGCATCAAGCCAAAGAGGCACTGCAGATATTGCAAGTAACAGAAGAAAGGTGCGGCAGCCAGGAGCAAAGAAGGAATTAGGTTGTGAATTCGGCCCAAACAAGACTTCCGTCGACGCGCCAAGGATTGCAGTTGCCGGAGTGAAATGCAGCAGGAGATGAGCCACTATTTCCTGGTTGTTCTGGCGTCAGTGGTTGCGGGGGCGATTGCTTCTGTTTCGGGATTTGGGATTGGGAGCATTCTGACGCCGCTGCTGGCGAATTTGGTGGGGATGAAGCTGGCGGTGGCAGTGGTATCGGTGCCGCATTTTCTGGGGACGGCGTTGCGGCTGGCGCTGGTCCGCGAGCACATCGATAAGAAGGTGCTGGTGACGTTTGGAATTACGAGCGCGATTGGCGGGCTGTTGGGCGCTTTACTGCATGTATGGCTGCGCAGCGTGGTGCTTAGCTACGTGCTGGGAGCGCTGCTGGTGTTCGCGGGCGTGATAGGGGTAACACGGATTGGGGAACGGATGCGCTTCGGCAGGACAGCGGGATGGATTGCAGGTGCGCTGTCTGGAATTTTTGGCGGGCTGGTCGGCAATCAGGGCGGGATCCGTTCGGCGGCGCTGATGGGATTTGAAGTGTCTAAGGAGTCGTTTGTGGCCACGGCGACGGCGATTGCGCTACTGGTGGATGTATTTCGCATGCCGGTGTACGCCGCCGCGCAATACCGGAACCTAATTGCCGTGTGGCCGGCGATGCTGCTGGCGACGATTGGAGTTGTGATCGGGACGCTCGCGGGCAAGCCGCTGCTGCAGCGCGTCCCGGAGCGATCTTATCGCACGATCGTATCGATGATCATTCTCGCGCTCGGAATCTGGATGCTGGTCCATCCGGGCGAGTAAGGGATCGGCCCATTCCAGAAAAATCTAGGCGGTCGCCGCTTTCGCGGTTTGCGACAAGGGCAAACTGACTTCCAGCTGCGTGCCCGTGGGCAGCGAATGGAGTTGGAATCGGCCCCCGCAAAGTTTCACGCGTTCCTGCATGCTGCCGATTCCCACTCCGATTTTGGCCGGCGATGCACCTTCCATAGGTTTGGGAAGGCCCGATCCGTGGTCCTCCACGGTTATGGCAATCGAACCGGGATCGAGGCTGATGCGAACTTTGGCGGTGGAGCTGTGCGAATGCTTGCGGACATTCGAAAGGCTCTCCTGCACAACCCGAAAGATAGTGGTCTCAATGTCCTGCGGCATCCGAATGGACCGCTGCGGCAGGTCCAAATCAACGAGGATTCCGCTACGCTCCGAGAAGCCCTCGATAAACAGGCGCAAGGCCGGGAAGACCCCGAGTTCTTCGAGCATCGGGGGGTGGAGCACATAAGAGAAGGTGCGAACCTCTTGGAGGCTGCTGCGCGCGAGGTCCGCACATTCGGCGAGCTGGGAACGCACGGCCGGGCTGAGAGATGGTTCGCGCCCAAGGAGGTCAATGTTTATAACGATCATCGATAGATTTTGGCCGGTAGTGTCGTGTAGTTCGCGGGCCAATCGGCGCCTTTCGTTATCCTGGAGAGCCAGCAGCCTCCCGGTCAGTTCGCGGAGGCGCTCTCTGGACCGCTGCAGCTCAATGACGTGGCCGAGGGCGGCTCCTATCGCCGCAAAGACCTCCTCCCAGAGAGCATCTTGTTGTATCGATCCGCAGGAGAAGAACTCACAAACCGCCTTGACATTTTCGCCTGCGAGAACGGGCATACCGACGGCGGATCTAAGGCCTAGTTCGCGCGCGGCACGCTGCCCATTGAGGTCCAAGTCGCGCTCGAGATCGCCTAGCACGACTGGTCTGGCGGTACTGACCATGCGCAGGCGCCAATCGATACCGGAGCGCAAGCGATTCATCCGTAATGCTTTGTCTCGAAATCCGCGAGGTTCCAGAAAGGGCACATGCCACACCTCTTTGGCGCCGCGCGCGTCCAAAGCATCGTCTTGCGCGAGAATACGGGCATGTGCGAACGGCCACTGAGTGCAGTCGCAAACTCTGCGAAGGCCTAGCAGGAGGACGTCCGCAACGCTGGCCGCCTCCTCGGTCGCGACCTTTGCCGTGCGCAGGAGTTTGGCATATATAGGTTCCTTGTTTTGTGGTTCCCCTTCAGGTTTGCACCGATACGTTTTGTGCGGTTTCAATATCCACTCCCATGAGGCGCCGGAGTCACTACCACTCATTTGGAAGTGCCGCTTCGGGAGGCTTCCTGTGAGGTGCGACTCGGCAAATTTTTTAGATGATGAGCGTTATTCCGCGAACACCATCCGGCCTGCAACCCAACTGGCGAGACATGGCCACGGGCCGAGGAACGCGCGCTCATTGCGCTCCCCGACGCGGCGCAGTCGAGCGACCCCAAAAACGAAAGACACATTGCCCCAAGCTGCGAGCACGGAGCCCGCGAAGTCCCGCATACAAAGCAGTTGAGCGGTCTCAACGTGCACCTATCGTTCCATTTAGGCTTCGGCGGGGCGCACATGGATAGCTTGGTGCAGCCACGGGAGTTAGCGCGCAAGAGGTTCGCACGCGTACGCTAGGAAATCGGCTAGTTACGTCAACCGCTTGACAGACGTTGACAGTAGAATGACAGAAAAATATAGAACTTTTCGAGGAAGTACCATGGATAGGCCGAACGGTACGAAAAGCCTATTAATGCCCAAGGGACCTATGGGGCACTATAGGGGTATGAAGAGGACCGTTGTTTGGCTCACCGAGCGGCAACTGCGAACGCTGACTGTATTGTCCAGGAAGTCGCTGGCACCAGTCTCGGCATTGGTACGGCATGCGGTGGACCAGTTTTTGCGAAGCAGACGGAAACGCCGTCGCGGAGCAGCCGCAGGTCGTTAGGCCCGCAGAAGGACAACCCGAACATTCGTGCGGATTGAAAATCGCGCGTGAGAGTTGCTCCCAAGTCTTTACTTGGTAGGAACCTTGTGGGATACTCGTCGCGTAAGTGTAAAGTGCACTGTAGTGCACTAGAATTCAAGCATTCCTTCCTCAGCGGGCAACCCAGGGGCAAATGCGATGCGGTTAGAGCAGGGCAACGGCGAGATTGTCGGACAAAGCCGCGTCCTGAAGGAAGTGATTCAGCAGATAGAAACGGTCGCGGTCACGGACGCTGCGGTGCTACTGCTGGGCGAAACGGGGACTGGGAAGGAGCGTTTCGCCCAAGCGATTCACGCCTTCAGTCCACGCAGCGGCAAGCCATTAGTTCGAGCGGAATGCGCATTGATTCCGGCGGGACTACTGGAAAGCGAACTGTTTGGCCACGAGCGAGGAGCATTTACCGGCGCTGTCGCGCGTACCATTGGACGCGTCGAGCTGGCCAACAAGGGAACCCTGTTTCTCGACGAAGTGGGCGACATTCCGCTGGAATTACAGTCGAAGCTCTTGCGGGTTTTGCAGGAGCGCGAATTCGAGAGGCTGGGTAGCTCGCGGACGATTCGCGTGGACTTCCGGCTAGTGGCGGCGACCAACCGAAACCTAGCCGAGATGGTGGCCAACGGCCAATTCCGCAGGGATCTCTACTACCGCCTCAGCGTTTTCCCCATTGAAATTCCTCCACTGCGCGAGCGCGCCGAAGATATCCCTCTTCTGGTGTGGCACTTCGTAGAAATGTTTGCGCAGCATATGAACAAGCGTATCGAGAAGATTCTGCCGGAAGACATGGAAGCGCTGGTACATCACGGATGGCCAGGCAACGTGCGAGAGCTGCAGAACGTGGTGGAACGTTCCGTGGTGGTTTCCACAGGCGAGGTACTCGCTCTTTCGCGTCCGGCGGAGCCCCGGCCAGTCGAGGCTTCGCCTGCAACTCGGACACTGGCCGAAGCGGAACGCGAGCATATCGTGCAGGTGTTGCGGAACGCCGATTGGGTGCTCGGAGGTCCCCACGGCGCGGCGGTGCGGCTGGACGTGAAACGCACGACACTTCTGTACAAAATGCGGCGATTGGGAATCGATCGGCCTGCGGTTGGAACGCCGGCGCGGAGAGATCACTCCGGAAGCTCAGCGGCAAAAGCCTGAACCTACCAGAGCAGCTTAAGCCCAAACTGAATTTGACGCGATGTGGTGGAGGTGCTGGTGATGGCGCCGGCGGTGCCGGAGAGGCCGCTTGGGTTGGCGGCAGTGGGCGGCGTGAAGACAATAAGATTTGGCGTGTTGAAGTTCGCGCGGTTTAGCAGATTGAAGATTTCAGCGCGGAATTGCAAGTTGAAGCGTTCGCGGATTGCAGTGTCTTTCAGAACAGAAAAATCCCAGGTGACCAGGCCGGGGCCGATGTAGGTGTTGCGGCCGGCGTTGCCGTAGAAGCCGCTGGCGGAAGGCGGCGCTATGAAGGCAGCGGGATTGAACCATTGACCGGGATTGCCGAGCACGACCGGACCGGAGAAATTGGGATTGAGGAAGGGGCGAACGGGATTGCGCGTGTCGCCATTATTGGAAGGGTTGTAGCTGAGTTGTGGCGTGAAGGGGAAACCGGACTGCGCGGTGAGGACGCCAGCTACAGACCAGCCGCTGACTAATTTGCTGCTCCAACCTTGCAGCGTGTTTGCAAACTTCTGGCCGTGCCCGAACGGGAGAGCGGAGAGCACGTTGACTACTGCGGCGTTTCTCACGTCGAAGGTGGCGGGCCCTTTGTCTGCTCGCAAATTAAAGGGATTGGAGACGAGGCCGGGGGCGTTGCCGGCGGTAGTCTGATTTACGGAGTCGCCGTCGTCGAGCACTTTCGACCAAGTGTAAATTCCGCGGACGGAGAGGCCGTGGCTAAAACGGCGGCGCAGATCGAGTTGCAGCGCGTGATAAGAGCTGTCACCGCGGGAGAACCACGTCCACGTATTCGCGATCGCAGGGTTGGCTCGCGGAGTTCCTGCGGGAATGTAGTAGGTGCCAGCGGGAACGGGTGCTCCCGCTAACGGGGATCCCATCGGAAAACCGATCGTCGGAGAATTCGTGGCGGTGATTGGCTGAGTCGGGTCGTAGGTGGGAAAAACTGCGGGGCACGGCGACGCGGGGCAGATTATGGGGAACGGCTCGTTGGCGTCGACGCCGACGATTTCGTGATAGCCGTGGGAGCCGACGTAGCCGACGGTGAGCGCGGTGTTGAGGGAGAGTTGGCGTTCGACTCGGAACGACCAGGAGATCAGCGTGGGCGTTTGCATGTCG
>JGI12635J13318_1000060_pt1 | contig 25734 bp, 25 predicted proteins | sample BlaSpr_A8_OM2_M2_FD_13318 | JGI IMG/M metagenome (IMG submission 13318) | reverse complement strand
GCGGCGGGCCTGGATCAGCACGCCGTCGCCATCCTGCTGGCCAGCGTCTTGATCGGCGGCTGCTACTCAATCTTCCATTCGACGATGCAGGCTTGGGCAACGGACATTGCTCCGGAGGTGCGCGGCACGGCCGCGGCCCTGTTCGTGACCAGTGCGTTCACAGGCGGCGCGATCGGGTCGGGGCTGGGCGCCTTGTTCGCCCAGGCGCACCAGTACAGGTCCCTGTTTCTCCTCGCGGCGGCGCTCAGCGTGCCGGTCGTGATCACCGCGGCGCTGACCCGAGCCCGCTACCCGGGTTCGATGGTGGCTGCCCAGGTCGAGGAGGTCGCCGGCTCTTAGCCGACGGATTAAGATTTGGGCGTCCGGAGCAGCTGATTCGGGGGAGGTTCGACCATGTCAGGGCGAAAGTTGGCGTTGCTCGCGGTGGCCGCGCTGGCCGCATTCGCGTGTGGAACCACCTCCGCCGGGCCGACGACCGGCTCGACGATCGTCCTCGGAGCCCCCCTCGGGCTCACCGGTTCCCTGACCAAGGAATCAAACCTCACCCTGCAGGGCTACAACCTGTGGCTTGACTGGATCAACGCTCAGGGCGGGATCGTCGTCAAAGGCGTCAAGCACCCGGTCGCGCTCAAGTACTACGACGACACCAGCAGCGCCAACCAGTCAGCCGTGCTGATGCAGAAGCTCATCACCGAGGACAAGGCGAACTTCCTCCTGGGCCCATATGGCAGCGCGGCCACGGCGACGGACGCCGCCATCGCGGAGCAGAATCAGATTCCGATGGTCGAGGCCAACGGCGCGGCGCAGGCAATCTTCAACCAGGGCTACAAGTACACGTTCGGGGTGCTCAGCCCGGCCAACAAGTACCTCCAGGGCGTCATCGACATGGCGGCCACGCTCAGCCCCAAGCCGACCACGGTCTCAATACTCAGCGCGGACGACAACTTCAGCCTCGAGGTCGCCAACGCCATCAACGACTACGCGCCCGGCAAGGGTATCAATGTCGTCCTTTTCAAGAAGTACAAGAACGGGGCCACAAACCTCTCCGCCGAGGTGCAGGCCGCGAAGGCGGCCAACGCCGACATCGTGCTCAACTCGGGCCACCTGACCGAGGCGATCGCAATCAACAAGGCGGCCAAGGAGCAGAAGCTCAACGCCAAGATATTCGCCTACTCGGTGGGTCCGTCCACGCCCGACTTCATATCCGCGCTCGGCGCTGACGCCAACTTCGTATATGACGGATCGCAGTGGACTCCGCAGGTCAAGTACACCCCGGCCTTTTACCTCAGCGAGTCCGACTATGTGGCCGCTTACAAGGCGAAATACCCTGGGCTGGGCGATCCCGACTACCACGTCGCGGAGTCGACCGCCGCGTGCCTGGCCCTCCAACGGGCGATCGAGAACGCCGGCTCGCTCGATGCGACCAAGGTGCGCGATGCGCTCGCGGCCCTGGACGTGACCGTGTTCTTCGGGCAGATCAAGTTCGACACGCGCGGGATCAACACCTACAAGCCGATGGTCGTGGAGCAGATCCAGAACGGCGTCCACCACACTGTCTTTCCCGCGAGCGTCGCGGACGCCAAGCCTATGTACCCGACGCCCAACTGGGACCAGCGCTGATCCTTAAGGCCACGTAGTGGCCAACTTCGTCCAGCTGGTCATCCTCGGCCTGCTGGCCGGAGGCGTCTACGTCGCGGTCGGCGTCGGCTTCGGTCTGGTCTGGGGCGTGCTCAACATCGTCAACCTCGCCCACGGTGCGCTGGTGATCATCGGCGGCTACATCACGTGGCAGCTCGTCACCGCACTCCACCTCGATCCGTTCCTGACGTTGCCGGTGGACGCGGTGGCTCTGTTCGTGCTCGGCTACGCGCTCCAGCGCGGCGTGATCAACCGGATCATCAGAGCCCCGCTGCTGTTCACCTTCCTGCTCACGTTCGGGCTGAACCTCGTGCTCGTCAACGTCCTCCTCCTGATCTTCGGGTCAGACTTCCGCTCGGTCACGCCCGCGTACGCGGGCAAGGGGCTGGAGTTCGGCAGCATCGTCATCCCCTACGTCGCGCTGATCTCGCTCGCGGCCGCAATCCTGCTGTCGGCCGCGCTGGCCTTCATCCTGAACCGCACCCGCATCGGCCTGGCGATCAACGCGATCGCGGCCGACCGTGACGCGGCCCAGCTCGTCGGCATCGACCTGCGCCACGCCTACGCGGTCACGTACGGGTTGGGGGCGGCGTGCGCGGGCGTCGCCGGCGGCCTCATCGCCCTGATCCAGGCCATCACCCCCACGGCCGGCGAGCCGTACACCCTCCAGGCGTTCGTGGTCGTGATCCTTGGCGGGCTGGGGAGGGTGAGCGCCACAGTGGTTGGAGGACTTGCATTCGGGTTGGTCGAAGCCTTCGGGCAGTCGATCCCCGGCTCGGGCTCCGTCTTCGCCAACGCGATCGCCTTCGGCCTCATGGTCCTGGTGCTGGTGACCCGACCCCAGGGTCTCATGGGCCGCCTGCGGTGATCGCGACGGCCGCCTCGAACCGCCGCTGGAAACGAATCTTTCTCATCGCGGGCGCGATCCTGGCGGCTTACGCCCTGCTCGCTCCGCTCACCTCGCTCGACGCCGCTCAATCCGCCAACATTCCCCTCCTGGCGGACAAGTTCTGGCTTCGTATCGCCACGAGCATCGCGATGTTCGTCGTCATGGCGACAGCCTGGAACATCATCGGGGGGATTACCGGGTATGCGGCCTTCGGCAACGTCGCCTTCTTCGGGATCGGCGCCTACACGACGGGAATGCTGGTCGCCAAGGCGAAATGGCCTTTCCTCCTTGCCCTGCCGCTCGCACCGGTCGTCGCCGCCGCCTTCGCCATTTTGGTGGGCCTTCCGCTGCTTCGGCTGCGTGGACACTACTTCGCTGTCGCCAGCCTGGGGGTAGGGGTGGCCGTTGGCGAGCTGGTGCAGAACATCGACTATCGCGGCCAGCCGGTGTTCGGCGGCGCGAGCGGACTGTTCCTTCCGATCTTCCGGATCGCCAACCGCGACCTCTTCTTCTTCTACCTGATGTCGGCGGCCGCGGTGCTCTCGATCGCGGTCACCTGGTGGGTGCTGCGCAGCAGGTTCGGCTATGGCCTGATCGCGATTCGCGAGAACGAGGAGGCCGCGTCAGTCCTGGGCGTCAACACGACGGCGTACAAGGTCGCGTCGTTCGGGCTGGCCGCGGCCCTGACCGGACTGGCGGGAGGGATCTTCTCCCAGTGGAACGTGTTCGTCAACCAGGACAACGTATTTCCGATCGAGTACAACGTCCAGATGATCCTGATGGCGTTGCTCGGCGGCACTGGCACCGTTTTCGGCCCTGCCGCGGGCGCCGTCCTCCTGTATCTGCTCATCCAGTTTCTGGGTGGCACCCTGCCGATCTCGTTCGACATCCCGTTCGTCTCGACTGATGCGCGTCCCATCGTCGCGCAGATCATCCTCGGCCTGCTCCTGATCGTAGTCGTGATCTTCGTGCCTCGAGGGGTCATCGACTTTTTCGGCGGCCGCACTCGGTTGAGCCTGTCCTACCTTCGGCGGTCGCTTCGCGAGACTTCCCTTTGAGCGCGGCGGCTCAGCTCGAGCTGCGCGGCGTCACCAAGCGCTTTGGTGGCGTGGCCGCGGTGGATGGCGTGAACTTCGAGATCGCCAAGGGCGACATCGTCGGCATCATCGGCCCGAACGGCGCCGGCAAGACGACGCTGCTCAACTGCATCAGCGGCGTTTATCACCTCGACGGGGGCGACATTCGTTGGGAAGGCGCCTCGATCGCGGGGATGGCGCCGCACCGAATCGCGAGTCTGGGGATCGGCCGCACGTTCCAGATCGTCAAGCCGTTCGGCTCGATGACCGCGCGGGAAAACGTGGCGATCGGCGCGCTGTTCGGCAGCGCTCACATGCGGCGCGGGATGAAGGGGGCCTTCGCGTTGGCCGACGAAGTGTTGGAGCTGGTCGGCCTCAAGGCCAAGGCGGATCAGCCGGTGTCGGCGCTCACGATCCCGGATCGCAAGCGGCTCGAGGTCGCCCGCGCGGTCGCGACCCGCCCGCAACTGCTGCTGCTCGACGAGGTGATGGCGGGGCTCAACAACGTCGAGATCGACGAGGCGCTCGAGATGGTGCGGTCAGTGCATGCCAGCGGCGTGACTGTGCTGCTGATCGAGCACGTCATGCGTGTAATCGTCGGGGTCTGCCGCCGTGCGATTGTCCTCGACTCCGGCCGGGTTCTCGCCGAGGGCGAGCCGGAGGTCGTGCTTCGCGATGAGCGTGTGATCGAGGCCTACCTGGGTGAGCGCTACGCCAAACGCCTCAAGTCTTCCTGAACCACTCCTGAAAGTTCGGGGGCTGACGGCCGGGTACGACGCCGGGCCGGTTCTGTTCGGGATCGACCTCGACATCGCGCCGGCAGAGCTGATCGCGCTGGTGGGCGCGAACGGCGCGGGGAAATCCACGCTGCTCGGCGTGCTGAGCGGGCTGGTCCGCGCGACCTCGGGGACGATCAGTCTCGCCGGCCAGGACGTCACCAACGCGCGACCGGAAGTCCTGGTCCGAAATGGGGTGGCCCACGTCCCGCAAGGCCGCCGCCTGTTCGGGACGATGTCAGTCGAGAAGAACCTGATCCTGGGCGCGTACCTGCGGCGCGATCGGGCGGTCCGCGACGACCTCACGCGTGTGCTCGGCTACTTCCCGGCGCTCAAGGACAAGCTGTCGCGGGATGCCGGCACCCTTTCGGGTGGCGAGCAGCAGATGGTGGCGATCGGGCGGGGGATGATGGCCCGGCCGAAACTCCTGATGATCGACGAGCTGTCGCTCGGGCTCGCCCCAAAGGTGGTCGAGCGCCTGATCGACGTGGTCCAGCTGATCAATCGCGACGGCACGGCGCTGCTGCTCGTCGAGCAGGACGTGCTCGTGGCGCTGGACGCGGCCAATCGGGCCTACGTGCTGGAGAACGGCCGAGTGGCGTTGAGCGGTCCCGCGGCTGACGTTCGCGACGATCCCGGCGTGCGAAAGGCGTACCTGGGGCTCTGACCTGGCCTCTCCACATTGTGGGGGAGTGGAATGTCTCATGATCACGTCCGAGAAGTGACGGTCAAAGAGGGCTGGCGCGGGCGTTTCTTCGAAGATTTCGCGGTTGGCGACGTCTACGAGCACCCGCTCGGCCGAACGATCACAACCGCCGACAACATCTGGTTCACCCTCTTGACCCAGAACACCGCGCCGATCCACTTCGACCACCACTACGCCGCTCAGACCGAGTTCGGAAAGCCCCTGGTCAACAGCTGCCTCACGCTTGCCCTGGTCACCGGCCAGAGCGTCAGCGACGTGACGCAGAACGTGATGGCCAACCTCGGCTGGGACGAGGTGCGGCTGCCCAACCCCGTCTTGGAAGGGGACACGATCTACTCGCGCTCCGAGGTGCTCGAGATTCGCGCGTCAAGCTCGCGCAAGAATGTCGGCATCGTCACGGTCCGCACAACGGGCTTCAAACAAGACGGAACCGAGGTGATCTCCTTCAAACGCACGGCGATGGTCTACCGCCGCGGTCAGGCTCCTCGGATCGCCAAGGCCTCAGGTCAGTAGGGCGATGGACTTCGAACTTTCGGAGCAGCAAGCCGCGTTCCGGGACCTCATGCGCGATTTCGCCCGCAAGAGCATCAGCCCGGTGGCGCGGGAGATGGAGTTGGCCGGCCAATACCCGGAAGAGATCGTCGAAGAGATGAAAGCGATGGGTCTGTTCGGGATGCTCGTGCCCGAAGAGTACGGAGGCATCTCGATCGACGCGGTCTCCTACTCGATCGTCTTCGAGGAGATCTCGAAGGCATGGATGGGTGTGGCTGGAATCCTGGGCTCGCATTCGCTCGCCACCCTGATGCTGGCGCGGTACGGCACGCCCGAACAACGCAGCCGGTGGCTGCCCGACCTCGCGACGGGCAAGCGGCGTTCCGGCATCGCATTGACCGAGCCACAGGCCGGCAGCGACCTCCAGGGCATCACCACTGTGGCGAAACGGACGGGCGACCACTATGTCGTCAACGGCGCCAAGACGTGGATCACCAACGCGCGCCACGCCGACCCGCTGCCGGTGCTGGTCAAGACGGACCCGAATGCCCAGCCACGCCACCGGGGCATGACCGTGCTGATGATCGAGCAGGGGACGCCGGGCTTCACGGTCGGCAAGGACCTCGACAAGCTCGGCTACAAAGGGCCGGAATCATCAGAAGTGTTCTTGAGCGACTGCCATGTGCCGGTCGAGAACGCGCTGGGCGGGGAGGAGGGACACGGGCTGCAGCAGGCGCTTTCGGCGCTTGAGTTCGGCCGGGTCAACATCGCCGGGCGCGCAGTGGGAGTCGCGCAGGCAAGCCTGGATCGATCGCTGACTTACGCACGGGAGCGCCAGGCATTCGGCCGGCCGATCGCAGAGTTCCAGGCCATCCAGCTGAAGCTCGCGGACATGGCGACCGAGGTGCAGGCCGCCCGGCTGCTCACATGGTGGGCGGCGTCAGCGCTCGATTCGGGTCAGCGGGCCGACCTCCAGACCGGGATGGCGAAGCTTTATGCGTCCGAGGTCTGCATCAAGGCCTCGCTCGAGGCGATGCGCATCCACGGCGGCTACGGCTACTCGACCGAGTACGAGATCGAGCGGTTCTATCGAGATGCGCCACTCATGGCCATCGGCGAAGGCACCAACGACATCCTCAGGACCGTTATCGCGCGGCAGCTGGTACGTGAAGACCTTCCCTAACCTCGCCGGCGGCGGAGTGACGCGGTCGCCGCGCAGCTGGCTCTTTGCGCCCGGTCACAACGAGAAGCTGTTGCGCCTGGTTTTCGACGCCGGGGCAGACGTGGCGCTGCTAGACCTGGAGGACGCGGTCCCGCCTGACATTAAGGATCGCGCGCGCGCGATGGTCGCCGAGGTGGCCGCTGCCCGGCCGTGCTGGGTGAGGGTCAACAGGGCCCACAGCCAGCTGTGCGAGCGCGATCTAAACGCATTGGCCGGCTCCGCGCTAGGGCTCCGCATCCCGAAGGTGGAGTCCGCGGAGGAGGTCGCCTGGGTCGCGGAGCGTGCGCCCGAGGTGCCGCTCGACTGCACGATCGAATCCGCGCGCGGGGTGCTTGCTGCCTTCGAGATCGCGTCGGCGCCGGCCTGCGCGTTGCTCTCCTACGGGGGCCTCGACCTCGCCGTCGACCTTGGGATCGGAGGGGGCCAGGACGAGGCCCTCTTCACTCGCTCTTACCTGGTAGTCGCCGCCCGCGCTGCCGGCAAACCGCCTCCGAGCGACGGGGTGCATCCACTGCTCGATGACGATGACGGCCTCCGGAAGGAAGCGGAAGCCGCCCGGCGGCTGGGATTCTTCGGCAAGTCGGCTGTCCACCCGCGCCAGGTGCCGATCATCAACGCCGTGTTTGCGCCCACGCCCGAAGAGCTGGCGTGGGCGAACAAGGTGCTGTCGGCATTCGAGGCGTCAGGCGGCGCCGCCACTCGCACAGCCGATGGAGAGTTCGTGGACCTGCCCGTCGCGGAGCGAGCGCGGCGCCTACTGACCTCGTAACCGAGCCAGGGGCACCGATCTCAACTCAGCACCTAGAATCAACGAGCCGTTCCGGACTAGCTCAACGGTAGAGCAGGCGGCTGTTAACCGCAAGGTTCAGGGTTCGAATCCCTGGTCCGGAGCCAATTGTGGTGTGCTGATTCGGCTGAAGCACGACAAAAGCGTCCCGGCTGATGCTTGTCAGTGTTTCGGCTGATGCTTTACAGGTGTCCCGGCTGATACCTGACACTCCCGCGCATGAGGGAGATAAGCGTGACAGAGCAAAGGTACAAAGCAGTCTTGGCAGTAATTGCTGACGGTCGGACGGTGACCCAGGTGGCCCGCGATTGGGACGTCGCCAGGCAGACGGTCCATGTCTGGCTGGAACGCTATGAGGCTGACGGACTGGAAGGCTTGTCTAACCGCTCACATCGGCCGGGCCACTGCCCGCATCAAATGCCGGCCGCCGTTGAGGCGCAGCTGCTCGAGATGCGTCGCGCAAAGCCGTACTGGGGAGCCCGCCGACTTGCGCTCGAGCTGGCTCGCAAGGGTGTACAACCGGCACCTTCGAAGTCAGCGATTTACCGCTCGTTGGTGCGAGCTGGGGTCATCGACCCGCTGCAGCGGCAGCGACGCAAGGAGACCTGGAAGCGCTGGGAGCGTGCGGCGCCAATGGAGCTCTGGCAGTTCGACGTTGTACATGGCTTCTTGCTCACGGACGGCACGACAGCCAAGGCTCTCACCGGCCTCGACGACCACTCCAGATTTTGTGTCTCGGCCAGGCTCATGACGCGAGAACGAACACAGGCCGTGTGCGACGGATTCAGTTCAGCCATGCGGGCGTACGGCATTCCGGCCCAGGTGCTGACTGACAATGGAAAGGTCTTCACCGGGCGCTTCGCCCAGCCACCTGTGGAGGTGCTGTTCGACCGCATCTGTCGCGAGAACGGGGTCGACCACATCCTCACCCAGCCGCGCTCGCCGACCACGACCGGCAAGATCGAGCGGTTCCACCGGACGCTGCGAATCGAGTTCAACACGAGGCAGTCGTTCCGCAACCTGAAGACAGCACAGGAGGCTTTGGATGAGTGGGTGACCTACTACAACAACGAGCGTCCACACCAGGCGCTAGGCGATGTGACGCCGGAGAGCCGTTTCACTGCTACTGACCGGCAGCCCGCGGATCCGCGCACACCTCGGCCCGAACGGAACGGAGAGCAATGGGTCTGCCGGAAGGTGGCGAGCAATGGAGTGGTGAGCGTGGCCTATCAACAAGTCAGCGTGGGCAAAAACTACGCCGGCAGCTCCTGCGACGTGCTGGTCACCGAGGGCCTGCTGCAATTCTGGGTCGGAAGCGAATTGCTCAAGACGGTGGCTCGGACAGGCAGCGGCCAGGTCCGCAAGCTACATGCCAACGGCACAGCGCCGCGGCCATAAGGAGAATGGGAGTGTCGGGTGTCAACCGGGACGGAGCTGTCGGTCGTCAACCGGGACAGCACACCGGAGCCAATTGTTGTACAAGTTCGGCTGACAGGTCCCAAAAGGCATTCGGCTGATGGGTTACACACCTTCGGTTGATGTGTCACACCTACTTCGGCTGATTTGTCACGCTCCCACACATGAGGGAGATGAGCGTGACTGAGCAGAGGTACAAGGCGGTCCTGGCAGTAATAGGCGACGGTCGGACAGTGAGCGAGGTGTCTAGAGACTGGGGCGTGTCTAGGCGAACGATGCACCGGTGGCTGGCGCGCTATGAGGGCGACGGACTCGAAGGCTTGAAAAATCGGTCTCACCGGCCGGCGCAAAGCCCGCATCAGATGCCACCGGCAGCGGAGGCGATGGTGCTCGAGATGCGCCGGTCACACCCTTACTGGGGAGCGCGCCGAATCGCGTTCGAGTTGGCGCGCAAGCGGGTCGAGGCCGCGCCCTCGGAGTCAGCTGTCTATCGCTGCCTAGTCCGGGCTGCGGTCATCGACCCCATCAGCCGACAGAGGCGGCGGGAAACCTGGAAGCGCTGGGAGCGAGGCGCGCCGATGGAGCTCTGGCAGCTGGACCTAGTGCATGGCTTTCTCTTGGCCGACGGGACCTCAGCCAAGGCGCTGACCGGCGTTGACGACCATTCCCGGTACTGCATCTCGGCGAGGCTGATGGCCAGAGAGAGAACCCAGTCAGTCTGCGACGGCTTCAGTTCAGCTCTGAATACCTATGGGGTGCCTGCCCAGATCCTGACCGACAACGGGAAGGTCTTCACCGGGCGGTTCGCCCAGCCGCCGGTCGAGGTGCTCTTCGACCGCATCTGTCGCGAGAACGGAGTCGACCACATCCTGACCGAGCCCCGCTCGCCGACCACGACCGGGAAGATCGAGCGCTTTCACAAGACCCTCCGAGTCGAGTTCGACACCAGGCAGGTGTTCCGTAACCTGAAGACAGCACAGGAGGCGCTGGACGAATGGGTTAACTACTACAACACGCAGCGTCCGCACCAAGCGTTGGCCGACGCCACCCCGGAGAGCCGCTTCCACGCCGGCGGCGACCAACCGCGGCATCGACTGACTCCGCGGCCCGAGCGCAATGGTGAGCAGTGGGTCAGCCGAAGGGTGGCTAGCAATGGACTCGTGAGCGTCGGTTACCAGCAGGTCAGCGTAGGCAAACACTTCGGTGGCAGCGCCTGCGATGTGCTCGTGACGGACGGCCTGCTTCAGTTCTGGGTGGGCAACGAGTTGCTCAAGACGGTGGCTCGAACGAGCAAAGGTGCTGTCCGCAAACTGCATGCCCACGGCACGGCGCCCCGGAGGAGATAGATTCAGTGGAAGTGCGACACATCAACCGAAGTAGCTCCGCGACACATCACGCGAAGGTCGACACCGGAGCCAAAAACTGAACTCGAATCCGCCTCCTATCCGAGGTCGGTGCGGTTGATTGAGAGCAACCTGACAGCAACCCGCTCGATTACCAGATCAGTGCAGTCGCCCCGGAGTTCCGGAACGGCCGCACTGAGGGGGGCTATCGGAGCCTCCCTCCCCTCCTGGTTCGCCGGCGACGAGCGGCTCCCTTCCGGGCCGCGCTGGAGCCGGTTGACGACTACTGACTGAGCCTGACCTGCTTGGCACGCGGCCCCTTCGGGCTCGGCTCAACCTCGAACGTGACTTTCTCTCCACCGTTGAGCGAGTCGAAGTTGTCGACTGCCTCGCGATGGAAGAAGTACTCCTTACCGTCCTCGGCCGCTATGAAGCCGAAGCCGCGGTCGGAAACGAGCTTCTTGATGGTTCCGTTGGTCATCGATGACTCCTCTTCTCGAACTTGCCAGAACTAGCCACGGGCCTGTTCGAAGTAGATGCGGTCGGCCACCGCAAGCGGGCATCCCATTCGGGATGACTGCATGGAGTCTGCCCCGGGCTGGGCGGGCTCAAACATCACAGTCGGATATCGAGAGCCCTGAAGTGGACATGTTGCGAGCCGTGTATGGTCAGATGGCCATTCAAGTCGCTTTCGTCTCCACATCTGTGCCCCGCCGCTGCGGAATCGCCACCTTCACGTCCGACCTGATGGCGGCGACACGGGCGGCCGACCCCAGCTTGATCGCCCGCGTGGCGGCCATCGACGAGCCGAACGTCGTGCGGCTGTATGGACACGATGTGCGCTGGCGGATCCAGCAGGGCGATGCAGCCTCCTATCGTGCCGCGGCCGCGGCAATCAATGAATCGAAGGTCGATGTCGTGAACGTCCAGCACGAATTCGGCCTCTACGGGGTCTGGCGAGCAGACGGGACCGAGAGCGTCTACGAAGACCACCTGCGCCCGTTCCTCGAGGAGCTAAGGAAGCCGGTCGTGACAACGCTTCACTCGGTTCCGCCCGAGCCCTCAACCTCGATGCGAGCGGCAGTGCAGTCGATCGTAGGGCTGAGCCAGGACGTGGTGGTCATGGCCGCAGCGGCGGTGGATCTGCTTCGGTCGGACTACGGGCTGCGGACGCAGCCGAAGGTCATCCCACATGGGATGCCGGCGATCGAGCCGCATGGCCGAAACCGATTCAAGGCGAAGCTGGGCCTGGAGGGCCGGACGATAGTCTCCACCTTCGGCCTCGTGGATCCTCGAAAGGGACTCGAGTTCATGGTGCAGGCAATGCCGGCGATCGTCGAACAACACCCTGACGCCCTGTATCTAATCGCCGGCCAGACACATCCCGAGCTCCTGCGGACGCAGGGCGAGCAGTATCGCAATCATTTGAGGGCAACAGTCGGGCAACTCCACCTGGCCAACCACGTCTACTTTCTAGACCATTACTTGGCGCAGCGCGAGATCGTTGATCTCCTGCTGGCAACGGATGTGTACGTGACGCCGTACCTTGATCCGCGCCAGATCACCAGCGGCACGCTCGCTTACGCGCTGGGAGCGGGGAAGGCCATCGTATCGACGCGATACCTGCACGCCGTGGAGGCGCTTGCCGATGGGCGCGGAATGCTTGTCGATTTTCGCGACTCGAAACAGATTGCAAGCTCGGTGAACTCCATCCTCGCCGACCCCTCGCGCAAGGGCACCCTTGAGCACATGGCCTACGCGTATGCGAAGGACATGACATGGCCGAAGCTGGGCCGAACCTGGGTCGACCTCATGGACGGCCTAGCCAGGGTGGGGGTGGGCGAGCAGCCGCCACCCAGTACGGCCGCCACGCCTGGTCGGCAGCTCGGTGCTCGGCTGCCCGAGAACCCTATCCTCACGCGCGCCAGCATGTCGCCGTCTCGACCTGAGCTCGAAGTGGTCTCAGTATTCAACGCAGCTGCCGCCCGCGTCGGGGACGAGGTCGTGCTGCTCCTGCGGGTTGCCGAGCGGCCGATCAGCTTGACGGTCGCACCGCCTGGAGCGCAGATGCTGGACCTCACCGGTCCCGAGGTCCGTCTGCGCCCACTTCCCGTCGGCATTCCTGGGAAGGACCTCGTCGGCATGTCCTTTCTGGACACGCGGGAGGTGCCGGCGCGCCTGGTCGTCGCCTACATACGTCGCGATCTGTCCGGCCTCGACCTGAGTGACCCGCGCACCATCCGATTTCACAGCAAGACTGGCGGCTCTGGCGCAGCCCACGATATCAGGGACTATTTGACCCAGCTGTCACACCTGCGGGTGGCCCGCAGCACCGACGGGGTGCACTTCAACGTCGATCCCGAGCCCGCAGTTATGCCCGCGAACAACTTCGAGGAGTACGGCTGCGAGGATCCCCGTGCAACCCTCATCGACGGCGTTTGGCACATCACCTACGTTTCGGTAGCCCGTATCGGGATCACGACGAGCCGGCTAACCACCACCGACTTCCGCTCCTTCGAGCGCCATGGCGTGATGTTCCTGCCCGATCACAAGGACGTCGCGATCTTCCCCGAGAAGATCGGCGGCCGCTACGTCGCGCTGACCCGACCGATGCCGCAGTCGTTCGGACGCGTGCTGGGTATCTGGATCGCATACTCCGACGACCTCATTGAGTGGGGCGGCCACACGCCGCTCGCGCTTCCCCGCTGGAACTGCTGGGACGAAGTCCGTACCGGGGCAGGCGCGGTGCCGTTCAGAGTCCCCGAAGGATGGCTCGAGCTCTACCACGGTGTCGACCGGAACATGCGGTACGCGATGGGAGCACTGCTCCTCGATAGCGACGACCCGAGCCGGGTGATCGCCCGCTCGCCGGAACCGATCCTCGCCCCTACCGAGCCTTACGAACGTACCGGCCTCTTCAACGACACGGTCTTCTCATGCGGCCATGTACCGCTCGACCCACACGGCGACCGGATTCGCCTCTATTACGGCGCCGCCGATAGCTGCCTGGCCGCCGCGGACTTTTCAGTCAGGGAGATCGTCGAGCAACTCACACCTTGCTGAGGCAGTTGGCGCGGCTGACCCGCCCATTGCCGGCCGCCGGACCGCGCGCGCTTGCAATCGCCGTCTACGCCGACGTCCGAGACGACATTCAGCCCGCCGCAGAAGCCGGGTTTGAGGGAGTGGCGTGTGTCGACGACGCCGCCCGCGGCTGTGAGCTCCTATGCGACCTCTTCGCTGCCACTGGCGACCTGAGGCTCCGGGCATGGGCCGAAGGTTTGCTTGAGTTCCTCCTCTGGATGCACGACGGCGGCGGCCATTGGGTCAACTTCGTCTACGACTGGACTGGCCATCGCAATGTTGGCGGCAGGACTTCTGAGGCCGGCGTCAACTTCTGGCAGGGCCGGGCGCTCAACGCCATGGCAAAGGCGTGGCTCGTCCTGGGCGATCAACGGGCTCGGGATGCGCTAAACCTGGGGATGCAGGCAGCCGGCCAGTCCGGCGTTCCGTCCAACGTCCGGGCCTTACACGTGACCGCGCTCCTACACCTGTTCGTAGCGGAGCCGAGCGTCGCGCTTCGCAGTCAGCTGGGCGCGTGGAGCGACGAGATATTGGAGTCCCGCTCCGGCGATCTATTGATGAACTCGCCCGACGAGCGTGGCGCTCCGCACCTTTGGGGCCACATCCAGGAGGCGGTCCTGGCGGACGCAGGAGCCATCCTCGACCGCGAGGACCTGGTTGCGGTCGCGGAGCGGAGCGCCGACCACATCTTTGTCGAGCTGATCGAGTCCGGATTTCGCGCCGGACAGGTACGACCCTACGACGTCCAGTCGGCAGTCTTCGTGATGGACCGGCTCGCTGCCGTCACGGGACGAACCGAATATGGGCGGCTGGGCCGGCAAGCCCGGATGTGGTTTGACGGGCGGAACCCCTCCGGCCACCCTGTCTACGATCGCTTTCTCGGCAGGGTCGCAGATGGCATCGACGATCTGCGGGTCAACCCGAACTCAGGCGCCGAGTCGAATATCGTCGCCGGTCTGGCACTCGCCGATGACGCCGTGCTGCTCGTCCGGAAACAACCGACAACCGGACCCCTCTTCGGCGCGGCGTGAGCGCGCCGCCAGGGATCGACGGCCGAGGAACGGACCTCTTCGCCGAGCGGGCGAGGGTTCGGCATAGGAGTCTCCAGGCCAATGGGGCAGTGCGCTCGGCCTCCGGGAGGTATAGCCTCAATTCGATGAGTCTCGATAGGGAGGGCGAGATGGCGTTCATTGAAACGCTGGTTCCCAGGAGGGCCGACCGGCGAGAGGGCGAAACGCTGGTTCCCAGGAGGGCCGACCGGCGAGTGGGCGAACGGCGGTCCACCATCGAACGTCGCTTCGGTGAGAGGCGCTGTCGAGAGCGCGCGCATGTCGGCCGACGCGTCATCTTCGCCACGGACAGGCGCATGGCCGGACGCCGGATGGGCGAGCCCGGCGCACTGTAGCCGGCCTAACCGATCCGCGATGCTGCCCGGAGGCGGGCTCGCTGATCCCCGGCGCGCCGGTGCGCGAGGCCCTTGCGGCGGGTCTGGGCGCCACGCCCATCAGATCGAGGACGCTACCGTCAGCGCAGTTCCACTAGGAGTCTGATCCCGGTCCTTTCCTGGCCATCGAACGACAAGTCGATGAAGGACGGGATGCAAACGAGGTCGAGGCCCGCGGGCGCAACGTAGCCGCGCGAGATGGCGATCGCCTTGATGGCCTGGTTAACGGCACCAGCCCCAATGGCATGAACCTCGACATGCTGCTGACTCCGGATGACTCCGGCGATGGCCCCGGCGACCGAGACCGGCTTGGAGGCGGCAGCGACCTTGAGCACCTCGTAGGGCGCACGGCCCTCACGCGTCATCCTCAGAAAATCCTCGTCAAATATGTTCTCGATAGACGCCCTGGATTGAAGTGGAGCATGGGCCCGCCGGGCCGGGGTTGACGAGGGGAAGGTCAGTTTAAGCCGGTGCGCCCTCCGGAGGTGAGGAATCTTCTGAGGCGGTTTCGTTTCGGCGCGCCTCGCCGTGGAACGTTAAGCCGCCCTCGGGACTGACGTCGACCACCACAGTGTCGCCGCGCGCGATCTTCCCTCGCAGGAGATGCTCGGAGAGCTCGTCCTCAATCCGACTCGTGATCACGCGCCGTAGCGGCCGAGCCCCATACATCCGGTCATAACCCTCCTTGGCCAGTAGATCTTTGGCGGCGTCGGTCACTTCGATCGCTATCCGCTGGTCGACCATGCGCTTGCCAAGCTTGGCCAGTTGGAAGTCGACGATCTGACGGATCTGCCCCGTGGTCAGGCTCTTGAAGACGACCACAGCGTCGACCCGATTGAGGAACTCGGGGCGAAACATCCGCTTGAGCTCCTCGTCGATCTTTTCCTTCGTGTTCTTGTGCCGCCGCTCGACCTCATCGGCCTCATCTACAACGGCGGGCTGGAAGCCGAGCGACGTTCCGGCCTGGTTCACATCGCGAATGCCCAGGTTGGAGGTCATGATGATGACCGTGTTGGCGAAGTTGACCGCCTTGCCTTTGGCGTCGCTCAGCCGGCCGTCCTCGAGGATCTGCAGCAGCATGTTGAAGACGTCGGGATGTGCCTTCTCGATCTCGTCGAAGAGGATCACCGAGTAGGGGCGGCGGCGGACCGCCTCGGTCAGCTGGCCGCCCTCGTCGTAGCCGACGTAGCCGGGCGGGGAACCGACCAGCCTCGCGGTTGTATGACGCTCCATAAACTCCGACATGTCGAGCTTGATGAGGGCGTCCTCGGAATCGAAGAGGTACTCGGCCAGCGCTCTGGCCAGCTCGGTCTTGCCGACGCCTGTCGGACCCAGGAAGATGAAGGAGCCGATCGGCCGGCGCGGATCCTTGAGGCCGGCGCGGGCGCGGCGCACCGCTTGCGAGACGGTGACGATCGCCTCGTCCTGGCCGACCATCCGCTTGTGTAGTTCCTCTTCCATCCGGAGCAGGCGCGAGGTCTCCGCCTCGACCAGCCGCGAGACGGGCACGCCGGTCCAGGCCGCCACGATCTGGGCGATGTCCTCCTCGCCCACCTCGGGGACGATCTCGCCCAGCTTGTCGCGCCATGCGGACTCCTTCTGGGCGTACTTCTCGTTGAGCTCCTTCTCCTTGTCGCGCATGGCGGCGGCATTCTCATACCCCAGGTGCGCGATCGCGTCCTCCGTCTCGCCCTTCAGTTTCTTGATCTCCTTCTGGAGGTCCTTAAGCTCGTCGGGGGTCGTTGTCAGCTTCATACGAACGCGGGCCGACCCTTCGTCGATGAGGTCGATCGCTTTGTCGGGGAGGGCCCGGTCGGCGACGTAACGGTCGCTCAGGACGGCCGCCGCCCTGACGGCGGCGTCGGTGATGGTGACCCGGTGGTGCCTCTCGTAGAGGGATTTGAGACCCCGCAGGATATCGATCGTCTCCAGCACTGTGGGCTGGTCCACGAACACCGGCTGGAAGCGGCGCTCCAGGGCGGCATCCTTCTCGATGTACTTGCGGTACTCGTTGAGGGTGGTGGCGCCGATGCACTGGATCTCGCCGCGGGCCAGCGCGGGCTTGAGGATGGTGGCGGCGTCGATGGCGCCCTCGGCGGCGCCCGCGTGCACCAGCGTGTGCAGCTCGTCGATGAAGAGCACCACCTCGCGGCTGGAGCGGATCTCGTCGATGATCTTCTTCAGCCGCTCCTCGAATTCGCCGCGGTACTTGGTGCCGGCCACAAGGGCGCCTACGTCGAGTGTGAGCACGCGCTTGTTCATTAGCGACTCGGGGACGTTACCAAGCGTGATCAACTGAGCCAGGCCCTCGGCGATCGCAGTCTTGCCGACGCCTGCCTCGCCGACTAAGGCGGGGTTGTTTTTGGTCCGGCGGCTGAGAATTTGGATCACACGCTCGATCTCGGTCTCGCGGCCGATCACGGGATCGAGCAAGTTCTTGCGGGCGAGCTCGGTGAGGTCACGCCCGAACTGGTCGAGAAGCGGCGTCTTCGAGGCCTTCGTGGGCGGCTGTTCCGACTCCTCCTGGGTGGAGCCCTGGCGCAGGCGCTCGATTTCGACACGGACCTTGTCCAAGGTGGCGCCGAGATCTTGCAGTGCGTGGGCGGCAATGCCTTCGCCCTCGGTAAGGAGGCCAAGCAGCAGGTGTTCGCTGCCGACGTAGTTGTCGCCCATCCGGCGCGCCTCTTCGAAGGAGATCTCGATCACCTTCTTGACGCGTGAGGTCGGGATGACCTGCTGCTGGATGGCGAGCCGATCGTTGGGGCCGAGCAAGGGCTGAATCGTCCGTCGGACGTTGTCGATCTCCACACCAAGGTTGTTAAGGACCTTGGCGGCTATCCCCTCGCCCTCTCGCAGTAGGCCGAGCAGGACATGCTCCGTGCCGATGTAGTTGTGGTGGGCCCGTTCTGCTTCTTCCTGGGCGAGGGCCAGAACCTTCTTGGCTCGCTCAGTGAACCTCTCGAACGGGTACACGTCCCTTAATCCTTGGGTCCGGGGGCTAGGGTAGGGCCAGCACCTCCTCGTCTTTTAGAGTTGTCGCGGTCCGCCCCTGCGGGCTTGAACCCATTATGTACCTACCCTGGTCGAGCGCCGCCGCGCCGGCCGCTCTACTCCAGGAAGTCGCGGAGCTTATTCGAGCGCGAGGTATGGCGGAGCTTGCGAAACGCCGTGGCCTCGATCTGACGGATGCGCTCACGGGTCACCCCGATGCGCTTGCCGACGTCCTCAAGGGTGCGCTGGTGGTCGTCGACAAGGCCGAAGCGGAGCTGGAGTACCCGCCGTTCGCGTGGGGTGAGGCTACTTAGGACGTGCTCGACCTCGGAGCGGAGCATGGTAAGCGAGGCAGCGTCGGACGGAGAGACCGCCTCGCGGTCCTCGACGAAGTCGCCGAGGTGCGAGTCCTCCTCCTCGCCGATCGGGGTCTCTAGCGAGATCGGGGCCTGGGCGAACTTGACGATCTCCCGCACCTTCTGCGGCGTGATCCCCATCTCCTCGCCGATCTCCTCGTGGGTCGGCTCCCGCCCCACCTCCTGGAGCAAAAGACGTGACACGCGCACGAGCTTGTTGATCAGATCCCCCATATGCACGGGGATGCGGATCGTCCGCGCCTGGTCGGCGAGGGCACGGGTGACGGCCTGGCGGATCCACCACGTGGCGTAGGTCGAGAACTTGTAGCCCCTGTGATGGTCAAACTTCTCGACCCCGCGGATCAGGCCCAGGTTGCCTTCCTGGATGAGGTCGAGAAATGACATGCCACGGCCGATGTACTTCTTGGCGATCGAGACCACGAGGCGCAGGTTTGCCTCGGTGAGGCGCTGTTTGGCCACGTGGACTTGCTCGTGGCGCTCGGTGAGCCGGCGGCGGGCGATCCGGTAATCATCCGGCACTTCAGCGCTTTGGCCCGACGAGGCGGCGCTGTTGGCCTGGCGCTGGCGCTCGGCGGCGGCGGCGTGGAGAAGGCCCTGCAGCTTGGATAAGTCGACCAGGCCCAGCAACTCATGGGCGATGTACGCCTGCTGGCCTATGCGCTTGATCGTGACCAGGCGGTCGATGATGTCCGGCAGCATCTCCTCGACCGAGCGCTGGCGGCCCTCGACCTCCTCGACAACGCTCAGTGCCTTGAGCGCGTCGTGGAGCGGCTTAGCCTCGATCGCCTGCGCAAGCTCGACCTCGTCGTTGGCCGTCAGCAGGCTGACGCGACCGATCTCTTTGAGGTACATGCGGACCGGATCGTCGAGTGAGACCGAATCCATCATCTCGACGTCAAGGAGCATCTCGTCGTCCATTTGCTCGACCTCTTCGTCCTTCTCGCCGTCGGTGACCTCGACGCCGATCTCCTTGAAGGCGGCGAAGACGGGAAAGATCTGGTCCGGTTCCCCCTCAATCTCGGGGAAGCCCTGGAGGATGTCGTCGGGGGTCAGGTAGCCCTGTTCTTTACCCCTGACGATCAGATGCTCGGCATCTGAGATCAGCTCGTCCGCCAGCCCGTTCGCCGGCCACCTCGAGAGCTTGCTCCCGCCCTTGGTCTCGACCACGGTGGCAACCCCGGCTGCGCGCGCGATCTCTCGGCCGGCAAGATGGGTGCGGCGATCGTGGACGCGCCCTTCGTCACGGTCGGCTTTGGGTCTTGCTGTTTTAGCCATGCATAATTTCAAAGAGCCTGGGGCCGCACACCCGATTCTGAATCGCCAGCGATAAAATGACGCGCAGCGTAGGGTCAGCTACGAACGGCAATGACCTTTCCCCATGGTTTGTGCCGCGCCGCGGAGCAGCGGCGCTCGGTCGTGTCGGCCACTCAGCTCAAAAAGTTGTCAGGGGCTGAAGAAGCGGGCCGATTCAACTCAGCATAGACCTGCGGCCGGAAAAAACGGTGATGAGCCGGCTGCTCATCACGATTAGGACGATCACGACTCAAAAGCCGGCGCCTAAGAAGGCCAACCCGTGCCGGGAGGCGAATCTCGCGTTCGGCGCGTTTCCAACACAGGCATCCGCGGTCTGTCTCTTTCACGTGGAGCAGAATGGGTTACGTGGCTCCCGACCTGAAGGCGTCCTACGTTCAACTGGCGGGACGTCTCGACTACACGGCAGTGGTCAAAGAGTCGGACGGCAAGGGAGTCTGGAGTTGCGAGCACATCACCCACCCTGACGCTTCCTCGGCGACCGAATGCGCACGTCGCGAAGTCGCGCGGCGAACTGACCCTCAGAAAGGCTCCCAGCGCTAATGACGTACGAGTGGTCGCGGCCCTAGTGCAGTGGCGCGGTAGACGATGAGGCGGACGCCAGGCCCAGAAAAGGTGCGCGTGGCTTCGGGCGCTCCAGCGTCAGCTGCGACGAAAGTGCACATACTGAGAGCGAATGCGAAATCTCTTCGATCGGCTCCACCTCACGTCGAAGGCAGGCCGCGAGCGGAGGGAGCTGCACAGACTGGACGAACAGAGGCTCGAAGACCAACGGCTGCGGCAGGCACATTACCGCGCCGTGACCAAGTCGGACACGAGCGGTCGAGACACGACCGCAGAACCATGATGGGATTCTTTGCTTGATAGGCACCGTCAGGTCGGGACCAAGCTTGTCCTGGATGGCCCCGACGAACTTGAGCCTGCGCTCCGCCTCTTCCGCGCCGACAGCCTCATGGCCAAGCGTGAGGCGAGACGGAGAAAGTACTTCGTTGCTCCCAGTGCTCGCCGGAAGCTGAAGTCGATCACCGCTCGGAAGCGAGCTCGCCGCAAGCGACCAGACGACAGTGCAGTTCAGTACGGAACGAATTTTCGTTCAGGGAGGCCGTAGCTCAAGAACATCCGCCCAGCCGCTGATTTGCCCTCCTTCCGGGTATGAGTTCCTGTGCCGGGCCTAGTCCGTGAACAGCCATCTCAGGCCTAGGCAGAAGTTGGCGACACGGGTCTTGCAGCCTGAGGCCAGTCAGTGTGGCCTCCCCAACCTAATAGCGAATCATTCGCCGTGCTGGATCCATCTAGAGGCCGCGGAGATCTCAGACGCGTCGTGACCAACGCTCGAGCCGTTTCTGATAGCCCTCCATCTGGCTCTCGATGATCCTGAGGTCCGCCTCCGCCTCCCTCCGGGCGACCGGGTCGAGCTTGGTTAGATCGCGTCTGATCCGATCGAGGATTCCCCGCCTGAATTCGAGGAGATCGGTATACATGCTCACCCAATGGCGGGCGTCTTCCCAATTGTTGGTTCCGACGTCCTCGCCTTCGAGCGGCGGGGAAGCTTCACCCATCAATGGCGCCGCGAGGGCCCTCCGCGGCCTCGCTTGACCCTTCGGCACGCGTGTGCTGATCGAGGCTCTGAGACTGAGTTTCTTCACGGATACACGTCGAGAAAATGTGGCACTCCGACTGTGCCGCTGTCAGCAAGATTCGGTGTTTCGCTGCATAACAGATGTTGCGCAGCCCTGTCCTGGAGATGTCGCGCTCGCGACTGAACTCCAGCAGCCGTTCAGGGACGGTCTGGGACGTTGGGCCCTCCGACCCTTCAAAACCGCTTGCGGGCTAGCGCCTCAAGAGGCCTCTTTCGTACAGCAACGCCGGCGATAAACCATGGCAAATGGCGGCACTCAGCGGCACGCAGCGAATTCGGGCCGCCATTTCTGAACGGGGCGCAGCGATCTGTTAACCGCAAGGGTTCAGGGTTCGAATCCCTGGTCCGGAGCCAATTGTAAATTCGAAACTGACCCCGTCGCCCACAAGAGCCTTAGTCCTTTGTACATCCGTTGTACATGCTTTGTACATCCTTTCCCGCCGCGCCTTGCTTGCACACTCTTCTCGGCTTGTCGGGGAGACCGGCTGGACGACCCGACGAACGTTATGAGCGACCGGACTAGGCGGTCTGATACGCGTTGAGCCAGGAGCATGATGCGCATAGTGGGGCCCCGCGGCTCGCAAGGCGCGCCTCGACAGCCGATTCATACATGTCCCCGCCGGGACGGCCGCGGGGACTGTTGACTGGCTGGTGAGACCCATGGCGCCCCAAGAGACGATCATGCTCGACGACGGCGCCGGTCTCGCGGCGGCTGATAGGTTCACGCTGGTGCGCAGGAGGGAGGGCAATACTCCCCTGCCCCATTACCGAGCCAAGGCCGATTAAGGCTAACTGGACCGGGCTCCCAGCAAGGTTTCAGAAAAGATTCTGGACGATGCTCCCCAACCGCCGCGCCATCTAGCCGCCGGTCTGGTGCTGGTCGTGCTCAGAGTCCAACTCGGGTGGCGGCCCACCTCCGGCGTACTGGTCGTTGACCTGGACCATCTCCTCTCCGGGAGCCTGGTCGCTGGTTTCTTGAGCCACGTCGACCGGAACGTTTGTCAGCTTCACCACCGGGCGCGATTGAGTCGACTGCATGACCATGAGCTGTTCATTACCAGGTCCGCTGTAACAAGATCAGCAACAGGCTGAATTTGGTCGGTGCGCTCCAACGGTCCGGGGCGCAAGATTGCTGCTTTTGTTATGGCCGATCGACGACGGTGATCGTGTCAGGCGGAAGGGGTGCCGTCGCAAGACCGCCCCTTCGGCTTGGCCCGGTGATCTCTTCGCGAAGGAGGACAATCATGGAGTGCGACATATGCGGCCAGGATGTCGAGAACTCAGAAGAGCTACAGAAACACAAGGAGCGAGCGCACGCTACGGGCGTCGGTGACAACCTCGAAAGGCCGGACCTTTTAGAGGACGCTCCAGAAGAGTCCGCGGCAAGCGAAATCCCAAACGCGACGTAGTAGCGACTGACCGATAGGTGGCTGGAGCGCCCAGGGAGGTGTTGAGATGATCCACGCGTTGCTGGTACTTGCGGTCATTCTTTTTGTGCTCTGGTTGCTGTTCCACGCGACCGCGGGCCTGGTCAACCTGATCTGGATCGCAATCATCGTACTGGTCGTGCTCTGGCTGTTCGGTTTCGTCCGCGGCCGCTCAGCGCGCTAGACCGGCAAGGTTAACCGCGGCGTTGCCCTAAGGCCCACATGAGGCCCACAAATCTGCGCGTCGCAAACTCTCAGAAAGTTGCTGATCTTCTTACGCTCCCGGGCGTAGAAGTAGACAAATGAAACAGGCTCAGGTGAAACGCAGCCGTCCCGACATCGAGGCGGCGGTGCGTGGGGGAGATTGGACCCGGGGGATGGATGGTGAGGGTGTTCCGGGTCACGCCACGATTGAGCAGGCGCTTTATTGGAGACAGATTTATACCGCGATCCTGGGCATGGAGGAGAAGGTTCTGAACCGAATCCGCCAGTTGATGTCCAAGCAGTCAGCCGAGGCCCGGCGCGAGGTCGAGTTGACCAATGTGCCGGTGGTGGTCGCCCAGGTGGAGAAGTTTCGCCGGCGCCTCGGCTACTGGGAGGCTCGGGTGCACGAGCTCAACGGAGCAGTTCCGCCTAAACGCGGGCGCGACGTACTGGCCACCACATAGGGCAGCTCCTCGTTTCAGTCATTCGACACCGACGTCGTTGTAGCCGAATCAGATTTCACAGGAGGTCTTCATGAAGGACCAGGTTCGTGGCAAAGCCGAAGAGATCAAGGGCACGGTCACCGGCGACCGCGGTGAGGAGATGAAAGGCAAGGCGAGGCAAGCGGTGGGGAACGTCAAGCGCACCGTCCGCGACGTCAAAGAGGACGTACGTCAGGAGGCCAACCGAAACCGGACCTCACGCTAGGGAAAGGACCATCGAGCCCGCCGTGATCCCTCGATCGCCAAGATTACCGGCCGGAATCGAATAGCCGCCAGGGGAATACGTCCTTGGGGCCAGGTACGCGGAGGTTTAGAGAAATGAAACGGTTAGCCATAGGTGCCGCGTTGGGCGGCCTCGTCGTCTACCTCTTCCATCCCGAGCGGGGCGAGGAGCGACGTGAGCGCCTGCTCTCTCACTTGCAGGAGTACCGGGGCAGCGCGGTGCAAGCTGGTCGGGCCGCCTCACAGGCGGCTGAGTCCGCCCGGCCACTGGCTCGCCGCGTGACCAAGGCGGTAGGCCGCGGTGACTGGGCGGAGGCTCTCAATCGAGGCCGGCCTGCGGTCAGCCTGGCCAAGCTTATCGGTGCCGCTGCCATCGGTGGCGTTCTCGTCTACTTCCTGGAACCGGTTCATGGCCCAGAGCGCCGGCAGTGGTTGCTTTCCTATTTGGAGGCGGCGGGTCGCCAGGCCGCCCAGCAAACGGTCAAGGCTGTTAAGCCCGAGGCTGACCGTGTCAGTGATGAGGTTGCCGGCGCCGCCGAGGGCGTCAAGTCCAAGATCCGCTGACATGTGGTGAGAGCGAGAGAGTTCCATAGCAAAGAGATCCGTGAGGGACATGCTCAAGGCGCGCGCTTGGAACAGCCAGGTGAGCCTCGCGGACGTTGACCCCGGCGATCGCCTAGGAGTCAACCGCAAGAAGATCGCGGCCGCCCGCGAGAAATACGGTCCCGAGTTGCTGGACCTTCAAGAGCGCCTCTTCGCCGAGAAGAAACAGGCGATCCTGATTGTTCTGCAGGGATTGGACACCAGCGGCAAGGACGGAACGGTCCGCCACGTAATGATGGCGATGAATCCTCAAGGTGTGCACGTCCGTCCTTTCATGGCGCCAAGTCCGACCGAACTTCGTCACCATTTCCTCTGGCGTTTCAAGAAGGTAGTGCCCGAGCCAGGCCACATCACCATCTTCAATCGCTCGTACTACGAGGATGTGCTCATTGCCAGGGTCAAGAAGCTGGCCGCTCTCGAAGTTATCGAGAGTCGGTATGAGCAGATAAACCGATTCGAGGCTGCGCTTGTCAGGTCAAACGTGATCCCCGTGAAAATCTGCCTCCATATTTCAAACGAGGAGCAGCGTCAGCGGCTACTTACTCGCCTCAACACACCCGAAAAACGTTGGAAGTTCAGCCCCAATGACATTAAAGAAAGGGCTCATTGGGATGAATACCAGGAGGCCTTCAACATGCTCCTGACCCGGTGCTCGACGCCGCTCGCCCCTTGGTACATCGTCCCGGCGGACGACAAGCCTTTCCGCGATTGGGCAGTGTCGCGCATACTGCTGGAAACCCTGCGGACCATGAACCCGAGGGTCCCGATGCCCAAACTCAACTTGCCTAGTCTGGTCCGACAGCTGCCTCCGGTCGACTGACAAGGGTTCCGGTTCACGGTCAAGCGTTGACGTAGGTGCGACGACCCCAACTAGCCAGGCAACCTAATGAAGAAACGAGCGGTCGGGCTTCTACAGCAATTACTTCCTGGGTCTGCGTAGCCTACCGGTCTCGGTGGCCGCCGCCGCATCCAACTCATACATTGCCATCACGGTCCTGCTCTCAACTCTTGTTCTGCACCAACCCATGACGAAAGTACGGGGTGGAGCAATCGCACTTACCCTCAGCGGAGTGGCGCTTCTCGCTTTAGGCAAGTAATCCCTCAAGCCCGCGAGAAGAACAAGCCGCGGCGAAGGATTCGGTTGTGCTGCATAGGAAACTCCATGCAGTTTCGGCCGCGGGCGGCCATGCTACCCCGCCGACGTGAACCGATAAGCTGGCGGAATGGGCCAGGACGAGGCAAGCGAGATCGACCGTGCGATCAGCGCGCTTCAGGATCGGACCCGACGCCGGATCTTGTTCGACTTCTATTTGCACCAGCCCGAATGGACGGTTGACGACGCTGCGAAAGCCGCCGGCGTGCACCGAACTGTCGCGCATGCACATCTCGAGCGCCTAGTCGCGCTCGGATACTTGGCAGTCGGGCAACGCCGGGGCAAATCCGGCAAGCCTGCCAACCTCTATCGACTGGCTGGCCAACAGATCGATTTCAGCTATCCGGTGCGTCGCTTTGCTCGCCTGGCCGGCCTTTTGGCGGAAGGCCTCCAAACCCGTGGTCAGGAGGGTATCCAGGCCGCCAGAGAGGCGG
>JGI12635J13318_1000055_pt1 | contig 26789 bp, 30 predicted proteins | sample BlaSpr_A8_OM2_M2_FD_13318 | JGI IMG/M metagenome (IMG submission 13318) | reverse complement strand
CGCCGTCCGCCTCGAAGTGATACCGCCGGTCCGAGTAATATTTGATCCAGTCCGCGCCGTACATCACCTGCTCGCGAACTGCCTTCCGCGCGCCATCCACTCCGTCGACGTACTGCACGCCCTTGGGCACTTGCAGCTCCCATGAATACCCCAGCAGCGGATACATCCCCGTCGGCGTCATGGCCCGTGTCGCCACCTGCATCCGCGGGCCTGGCACTTCCCCGTTCGCGATCGCGTTTTTGATGTCCACGTCCGCATACATCGCGCCTTCCGTCTCCAGGTCGCGCATCGCCGTGAATCCATGCTCTACCGCAATCCGCGCATTCCGCGCGCTCAAAATCGCCCGGTACGGAATCGATTGCTTCAATAACTGCACATCATAATCTTCTGCAGTGATATCCCCATTCAGCAGCAAATGCGTGTGCGTATCGACGAATCCCGGCAGCACCGTCGTCTTCGACAAATCGATCACCTCAACGCCGGCGGGCGCCGTCCCGCCCGCGCTCACCGAAACTATTCGCTCGCCCTCAACCAAAATCAGCGCGTTCGAAATCGGAGTGTCGCTTTTCCCATCGATCAGCCGCCCGGCTCGAATCGCGACTTTCTTAGCCGCGGCCTTCTCTTTCTCCTGCGCCTGCCCTGTCTCCCTCACGCAAAGCAAAATCCCAGTCACCGCAACGGCCGCGATCAACAGTTTTCCTCGCATCAGCTCCTCCTCACGCTGCAGAGAGTAGCACAGAAGAAAAAGGGCCAACCGGTCTCAAGTCCGGTTGGCCCTTGTGCTCTGGCCGAAGCCAGAAGTTGTTTAGATCGACCGCGCCGTCGCGGAACCCGGCCGACGCAGCGGTCGCCGCGCCATCTCTTCCACCGCCGATACTCCGCGCCGCGCGAAATTGACCAGCGGGTGGTTGCTATCCGCAACTCGTCCCACCGCAACTTCCCAGCCCTTTTGCAGCATGTATAAGCTGACAATCACAAAAGCGATAGCCGCAAACGCCAGCGCAAACAACGCAAACGCCGCCAGCAACTCCCGCACAAAATAGAGCTGCAGCGCGACCAACACCCCCAGGAACCGCCACATCCACTTCCGTCCGTTGTCCTTGGTCTTCATTCTGTCCTCTGCGCCTATTCCCTCTGCCAACACCTGCCGGCTTCTTTTGCTACTCCGTTCAACGTGTACTTAGATGCGCGACCCTGTACTTAGGGTCCACTCCCCAATTACCTGTACCATTTGACACCAAGAGTGGTCCCAAACGCGATGGTACACAAGGCACATTTTCGATTTTAAACTAGTCTCCTAGTACACCCTCGCAAATCTCGAATTCTGACTAAGCCATGTAATTTCAGTATTTTACGTGCTCACACGTTCCGCGTTAATTTTCGCTGATCATTCACCCTGTACCGCCTGTGGAAAACCTGACCCTCCGTACAGGCCTCCGTTGAGCATGCCGCGACCGCCAGGATCCCATTTGCACGCGTTCGCGCTGCTCCCCTGAGGGGCGCTACGCGAACTGCGTAGCACTTATATTCGTCTTTTATTCGCCATGTCAAGCCTTTTTTTATGGAGCCTCGGCAGGAAAGGCCTGTCCTCAGAGTTCTGAATTTTAGACGTGCCCAGCAGCACGCCGCCAAGGAAGGACGGACGGAAACCTCGTGATCGACCGTGGAACCTGTAGCCTTAATTCCCCTTCAGCGCATACCCCACATCAAACGGCAGCTTCCCATCGACCCGCAACACCTTCACCGCGCTGTTGATGGCATACACATCCAAAATTCCGACCGCTCCCGGCGTCGCTTCCACCGTCCGTAGCAAGTCCTCGTCGCTGTCCACGATGCGCACCACCGCGCGCGTCTCATTCAGCTTGGCAATCACGCTCTTAACCTCGCTCGCCGGCACACCGAACAGCTTCTGCACCGCCACGCGCAAGTCCGGCGATTCCGGATCCCTCATCACCAGCGTAAAACTTCGCCCGTCCGCCCACGTTTTCTGCGTGCCCTTGCAGAGCTTCGTCAACTCCGCCAGCGGCACATCCTGCAGCTTGCTTCCCGCCGCCGCCACTACCGCCATGTTCTTGACTGCCGGCGCAGCATTCACCGCCAACAACACTACGGCGCATAGCAGCGCCGCCATATGGAGCCAAGTGCCCGATCGATTCGCTTTCATAGAGCGCAAGCACCCCTTGGAACGATCTACTTGAAATGTTCGCACCCTCCCCAATCAGCACAAGAAAACATTGCTCCTCTTGTGTCTAACCGTGCGACTCCCGCGCAATCGTAACCTTCCCGCAAAGCCTGTCCCTCGGGCCAGTATGCGGTCGTGCGCGCGCCAAGCTAACGTGATCCTGCAAGGGTTGTCACGCGTTCTCACAAAAGAGGTGTGTGCTCATGAACCGCTTCTCAGCGCGCGTTCTTCTTCTGATTTTCCCCTCCTTATGGGGATGCCCGGCCTGGGCGCAAAGCCCCGCGCCGCGCGTCGAAGTGACCAAGGCGCGCAAAACCAGCTCCGCCGCACGCATCGCTCCCGTCGCCAGGCAGCAACTCTTTGGCAGCATCCCGGTTTCGACCCGCTCGCAAGAAGCGCGCAAATTCGTCGAGCTCTCGCTGGACAAATATGAGAACCACATTGTGGACGGCGCCCTCGCAAATGCTCGCAAGGCCATCAATAAAGATCCGCAGTTTGCTCTCGGCTACGCTGCGCTTTCGCTAGCTTCGCTTGCCAGCATCCCAGATTCTGCCGCCCTTGCGCGCGCGAAGTCTCTTCTCCCCCGCGCCACTCCCGACGAGCAGCTCCTTATCCGCTGGATGACCAGCATTAGCGATCGCGACCTGCTTCCCGCCATCAGCGCCATGAACGATCTTCTAAAGCGCTATCCCGACAACAAGCACGTCCTCTACATCATCGCCGATTGGCTCTATTCCCAGCAGGATTACGACCGCTCCCGCCAAATGCTCGAGACCGTGCAGCGCCTCGATCCTGATTTCCCGCCGGCGCTCAACCTTCTCGGCTACACGTACATCGAAACCGGCACACCCGATCCCGCGAAGGCCATTGCCTCGCTCCAGCGTTACGCCGAAGTGCTACCCAACTCCCCGAACCCGCAAGACTCTCTCGGTGAAGTCCTGCGCTTGTCCGGCGACGATCAAGGCTCTCTCGAACACTATTCCGCCGCTCTGAACATTGATCCCACCTACATTTCCTCGCACTACGGCCTCGGAGACACATCCGCCCTAATGGGCAATTACGTCCGCGCCCGCGCCGAATATGACCAGGCCATCGCCGTCGCCAACAATCCGCGCGATCGCTCTCACTCCGAGTTTCAGAAAGCGCTCGTCTATTTCTGGGAAGGCCAGCCCGCTGAGGGACGCAAAGCTCTCGATGCTCTTAACGAAAAAGCGCGCCGGCAAAAAGAGCCTTACTCGCAATTCGAAATTGGCCTCGGCCGAGCCATGCTCGCCGCCGACCCCTCCGTGGAACTGGAGCAACTCCGCGGGGTGGAAACCTGGTTGCAAGATCCTGTCGATGGCTTGAGTGAAGTCGACCGCGACAATTCTCGCGCTCAGGTTCTTCGCGAACGCGTCCGCGTTTCGGCGCGGCGCGGTGAATTCGCCCTCGCGGAAGCCAGCGTCCGTAAGCTCGAGCGCCTCGCCGAGCAGTCGCGCGGGCTCCTCGTTGCTAACAGCTACGAATCCGCTCGCGGCTATTTGCTCTTGGCGAAAGGTGATCTCGCCAGCGCCGTCGACGAGCTAGCCGCCGATCCGCGTTCCCTGCTCGCCCTCGAGCAACTCGCTGCCGCTCAGGAAAAGCTCGGAAACGCCTTCGCCGCCGACGCCACGCGCACCCGCATCAAGTACCTGCGCGCCCCCACCGTCGAGTGGTATCTTCTGACAACCACTCCCGCCGCAAATTAAGGCCGCCAGCCGGTCTTCTTCAAGCAGCCAGGAACCACATTCCTATTCACTATATATAGGCTGGTCCGCGTGCAGCTACGCGATGTAATAGATCAACGCATCTTCAATGAAAACGTCCAGAACCCGCGTGAAAGTGATTTTTTTCCAGGTCCTGACCGTCGACGATGGTCTCGGTCCGGGCGGCAGTTCATGAATCTGGAAATGACCGAGCGAGCGTAGAGCTCTCACCAGCGAGTGATTGGAGCGAAGAACGGATATTGAATATAGAGGTATGTCTAAATAGCTCGGCCTATCGTCGCCAACTATTCCCTGAATCATCTGATAGGCGTGAATGGGCCCTGAGCTGTCTACTATGGGAGTGGCTACCACCAACTTCCAGCGGTTCGACTCAGTTGTGTACAGCCATAATGAACAGATTAGGCCGAAGTCAGAATAATTGAGTAGGCGATTTGTAAGCTCACCACCCGCCGCGATCATGTCCGAACTCAGTTGTTCCTTTACCAGCACTTCCTCAGCCACTGGAGGACTCCATTCGTAGGATCCGCAATTGCCTCACAAAGGTCCTTGGCCTCTTTTTCCGTGACACCGAGTTCATATCGCTGGCCTTCTTCCCAGTCTACTACGCAAGCCCAGTAAGCCTCTAACTGCTTGTTTGATTTCATATCGTTATCAAGTTGGTCCTTTAACTTGGCCAGCTGTACAAGCACGTCGAGATTGTGGGTGTAGCTCTTGTTTACCTCGTCTTTGTCTGGGAAATCATACTCCTTCGTCTGCTTTGCGATGCAGGACTTGAGCGCGCATTCAATCGCGTAACCTGCTAAGTAAAAAGCGCCTGGGTACGAGGCGGCGGCAAGAAGCATGTGCGCCTCTTTAATACGGAGTTCCGCTAGTTTTTGGAGCTCGGCCCTATTCACGGCTTTCTCGCTTCGGGCCGATTGTACTACATGATTATCGACTCAAGCGCCCGCGGCGCTGGCTACTGCAGCTCCTCGCCCTATCGAGGGTTTCCCGCTTTCCGAATATAAATTTGCCCCTGGAAATTTCTGAATTGGATTTCCGGGCCGCCGCCATTGATGGTCCCGTGCACCGTCTTATCAATCTTCACCCGGTACTTGCCGCCGTGTCCGCGCCCGTCTTCCACCACCGGCTGCGAAGACGCCGCTTTAAGCTGCACTTCAAAATCGCTGAACACGTCCCCCTGATCCGAACGAATGCTGACGTTCGCCTTCAAATCAGCAGGAAACGTTATGTCAATATCGCCATTCAGCGAGCTGAAGGCCATCGCCTTCTGCGGGTCAACCCGCGTAAAGGTTGCGTGCAGGTGCCCATTCAACGCATGCGCCACCGCGCTGCCCGAAACGTTGTTCAGCGTAACCGATCCGTTCACGTCATCCACGTCCAGGTCGCCGTCCACGCCCGTAACCACGATATCCCCGTCATTCACCGCGCGCAGCTTCAGCGAAGTGTGCGCGGGAACTGAAACCGTCACGTCGATCGGATGCATGTATGAATCCGTGTTGATGTTGACCTCGTTGTTTTCTTCCTCCACGGAAAGGCCGGTCGTCGAGATCGACAGCCGCTTCGGCCCGCCTTCGTTGCGCGAATTCTCGCGGTTGCGCACGCGCGCTTCCACCACGACTTCCTTGCCCTCGTACGCTTTCACTGTGATTCCGCCATTCACCATGCCGACCTTCACCCGCGCCGGCCGCGAGGGATCGCTCAGCGCCACTGGAATGCGGTCGCCGCCCGATTGCGTCTGCCCCTGCGCGAGCGTCGTCACGGCTCCCGGACTCAATGTCACCGCCACAATCGTCGCCAATGCCAACCGCGCCGAAATCAATAAGAACTGCCTTGTTTGCTTATTCATGGTTTTCCAGAATTCGAATGTCTCCATTTAAATTTTCCACCTTGATCTGCGGACCTCCGGAATTAATTCGCGCTCCCGTGTACCGGTCCGCACGAAAAATCACTTTGCTGCCGTGATGCTCCTCCTGCATTCCCTGCACCGGCAGCGCCGTAACCGGAAAATCGCTGTAAATCCCGCCGTTGAACGTCTTGAATCGAAAATCAGCCGAAAGATCGCGAGCGAACTGCAGCTCGATACTTCCATTGACCGTTTCGAAGCCGGATGCCTCCCGCGGATTCTGCCGGAACGACACCTTCACTGGCCCATTCACTGTGTGCGCCGTCCCTGATCCCGCGATATTGCGGATCTCTATGTCGCCGTTCACATTGCGCACCAGAAAGCTGCCGTTGATATCGCGCACCAAAACCCGCCCTTCATTTACGGTTTTTATCTTGATGTCGATGTCGCGAGGCACCTGCACCTGAAAATCCATCTTCACGATGTACCCTTCATCATCGCGAGAACGGGCGCAGTCGTGGCAATTGCAGCGAAATGGCCCGTTGACGTACAGCTTCAGAGAATCAGCCTGCTGCGTGATATCCAGCGTGACGTCCTTGCGTGCTTGCTCGATCTTCCCCTTCGATTCAGCACGGATGCTCTTGTTCACCGTGAGTTGCGCTCGATCCGACGCCGTGCCCACCACCTCAATCGAACCCCAAACATTGTCGATCTCCAGCGTCCGCCGCCCTGCTCCGGCAGGCATCGCAAATGATTTCTCGATTTTCTCCTGCTGATGCTCCGTAAAGCTGTAGTCCTCGTGGTCGATCTCCTCGCGGTCAACGTCCTCCAGCTCGGAATCGCCGTCCATTTCAGGCTCGTCTCGATCAACATCCCTATCGACCTGCGGTTCATCAATGTCCATGTCCACTTCCACGTTCATGTTCATGTTCCTGTCCACGTCCATATCCATGTCCGGCTCGTCTCTATCGATGTCGATGTGAACACTAGGGGCCTCCTCCTGCTGCGCGGACCAAGCCGCATGCTTCTCCGGAGCATTGCGTGCCGCTTGCGCCGGAAACAGAAGCAATGCCATTCCGGACGCCAGCACCGAAAGAAAATATGTCCTGTTCATGTGCAGCTCCTCAATTCAGCTTGCTGATTGCCCAATCCGCTCGCTGCCGTACCGTCGGATTCAGATTCGGCGATTGCCGCAGCTTCTCAATCCGCGGAGCGGCCTCGGCATCGCTCCATTCCACCAACTGATCGATCAGCGCAACTTGCACCAGCGGTGATTGCTGCTCCTGCAAAGCGTCCACTACCGTCTTCTTCACCTGCGGTTGTCCTGCGTGGCGGCTCAGCGCGTCCAGCGCCGCCAGCCGTACGTCTACGCTCTGGTCGTGCCGCAGCGTATGCATCAGCGCCGAAAGCACCTGCGGATCGAGCTGCCCCTCGCGCCGCGTCCACGTGACACCTTCCAGCCGCTGGCTCGCCGACTGCTGCTGTAACATGGACAGCGCAACTATCTGCCGCATGTTGGTCAGCTCCGTGTGCATGGCCGCCAACTCCTGCGAATTCGTTTTTGCGTTCCCGAGTTGCAGTCCCAGGTACGCTCCTAGCGCGACCAGCGCGATGCTCCACGCAACCGCACCCACCGGTGAACGCAGCCACTGGAACACGCTCCAAATGGATGCTCCCTTATCCGGCGCGCGCCGCGTCAACCCTTCATCTCCTCGGCCCGTCTGGTAAGCCTGTAGCATCGCTTCGAAACGTTGCCGCCCCGCCGCGCTCGGCTGCTCGTCCGGAATCAACGCAAGCTTCTTCCACAGGCCGGCCACCTCGCTGCACTCGACGCAGCTCTCCAAATGTCGCTCCACGGTTTTCTTCTGCTCTGCGCTCAAGCCTTCTTGCAAATAATCCGGCAAGAGCCCTGCGATCTCTTCACACTTCATGTCCCAGCCTCCGCGGTGGAATATTTTGCCGCGCATTCCGCTGCGCGGAATTAGCCGGCGCAGCCTGCAATTGATGAAAAACTTGCCGCAATTCCTGCAGCGCCCGGTGGATACGCACCTTCACCGTCGACACGCCGCAACCCACCAGTCGCGCCACTTCCTCATACGGAAGTTCCTGAAAGCGGCAGAGCACCAGCAGCTCGCGCTTTTCCTCCGGCAGCTCCATCAGCGCCCGGTGCAACAGTTCCGACTCCTGCTGTTTCTGCGCGGGATCCCCCGGCGCCACCGTTGGCGCCATCTCCGGTTCGAACGGCACCTGCGGCCGGCTCTTGCGAAAATGATCGATGCGCGCGTTCCGCGCGATCTGGTAGATCCATGCGCGAAACGGAGTCCCCGGCCTAAAGGTTTGCCGGTGCCGCAGAATCCGCAAAAACACTTCCTGCACAAGGTCTTCGCTCAGCGCCCGGTCTCCGGTCAGCTTCGTATAAAAGTTGTAGATCGGCGCGTGGTAGCGTTCGAATAACACCCCTAGCGTTTCACCATCGCCATCGCGCACTTGCAGCATCAAATCCTCGTCGGTTACCGAGTGCATTCTCGGATCGTTTTCTCTGCGCCTTGCCTCTTGCCCCTGCATACAGGAATACCGCCCAACCGCGAAAAGGTTCCACCGGCCGGTAGACACCGGCTCCGTGGACGCCCGCTATGGTACGCATTTTCAGTAGATTTGGACGGATTTGCGGGAATTGCGACGTTTGGCGCCCCTGCCCCGGCTTACCTTCGGCTGAGCGGGGTGCCCTTTCGCGGAACAAAGATTTTTGCCGGTGGCGCGATACTGAATTTTCTCGAGTAGCTGTCTTGGTTCAACGCAATGCCCACGCGACCTCGCGAATCAACGTACAAAAGAGCTTCCCCCACGGGAACATCCATAAACGTCTTCGCGTACGGTAGGGCGACCACCTTCTTGTTGATTTGCACAAACACTTTATCCCCGAAGTTGTAACCCAACTGCTTGAAATCCTCCCCCGGAATGTCCGTAATCAGCGATCCGTAAGGATCATCAAGCCCAATAACTTCTCCGTCGATCCCCTTTGCGGACATCACGGAAGTTTTCGGCGACAGCCGCACAAGCTGCTGTACCGGCGGCCCAACCAGATCGAACTCCCAGCCTGCCGCCAGATGCGCCGCAGCGGGAGAAAAAATATCCCGCCCATGAAAAGTCGATGACAGCGGCGCGTGAATCATCCAGTGTTGGTTGGTGATTTCCCGCGCGGACTCCAGCCCGTCGCGGTCCACCACCGGCGTGATCAACCCATTGTCCGGAAGAATAAAATACTGGCCCTTCTTCGATTTCACCGCGATCGCTTTCCGCGAAGTGCCCACTCCCGGGTCGACCACGACAAGAAAAACCGTCCCCTCCGGATAGTAAGGTGTCACCCCGAAGAGAAAACGCGAAGCTTCTTCGATCGAAAACGGCGTCACCTGGTGCGTGATGTCCGTGATTCGAACGTCCGGCGCGATTCCATAAATCACCGCGCGGCAAATCGCCACTGCATCGTTCGCCGTACCGAAATCCGTCATGAACACAATCGCAGGCCGCGCCGCGGACGCCGGCGCAGCCGACTGCCGCGAGCACGCAGCCAGCGGCAGAGAAAGCAGCAAACCTACCAGTCCATACGGGCGCAATCTGCGCGAACGCATCGTGCCTCCCACGGGCAAAAAGTATACCCGAACCGCAAGTGAAAACTGGCCAGCGGAGTGGCCGCGCTCTTGCCGCGCGAATGCTGCCGTGGCCGCATCCCTCACTGCCGTGGCAAAGTCGCGCTTCCGTTCGCACACCGAACTCGCTTTCGCTACGAGCGCTTGCCTTCTTTTGTAACTTGTCCAGCATCCAATAACCGCTTAGCGCAGAACCAGCTACGGCCCGGCCAGCCTCCTGCCTAGGGAAAGACAAAAGGAGAAAGAAAGTGCGTCGAAGTGTGATTTTGGCTGCGTCGTGGTGTGTCTTGGTGTCGTGCGCGAGGGCCGATCAGGTGACTTTGAAAAATGGCGACCGGCTCACCGGAACCATTGTGAAGTCGGACGGTACGACCCTGCTGCTGAAGACAGATTCGGCCGGAGATGTAAGTCTTAAAACGAACACGTGAAGTGACAAGGCACGCCGTCCTTTGCATCTGCTGCTTTACGTTGTGCCTTCCGATTTTGCTCTGATCATGGCGAGGGCGGCGCGATAGAACGGCTTCAAGAACTCAGCCGCGGCCGCGGGGCTCTTGGTGGCCTGTTCGCCTAGAATGCCCTGCAAGTGACCGTCTTTGAGAAAAATGGTTTGCACCAGAATTGCCGCCGCTGTTTCGTCGCCTGCTTCCATTTTCTGTGCTCCTTCTTACGGGCTCTTTGTAATCATTGCACGATGGAGTGTAGCATCTGCAGCAGCGGTCGTCCTCAGGGGCTAAAGCCGGACGGAAGGGGTGTATGTCGGAGCTAAGGTTCCGACCCCCACTTTTGGAGCGAGCCTGCTAAATGCGCTAGAATAGAGATATGAAGCCCATGAAATCCCAATCCGCCGGGATTCTGAAAAAGATCGTTGGTTTTCACATGGATGAAAACCGCGACTGGGTGGCGGAACTCGAGTGCGGCCATCAGAAGCACGTAAGGAATGATCCGCCGTACACCGATCATCACTGGGTAACCACAGCGCAAGGCCGGCTTGACCACATGGGCCAGGAATTAAGCTGCTCCGCCTGCCGCCCCGGCGGATAACTCTCCCCACGGTGACACGCGTAGCGCGCGGGCGTAGACTGCGGGCGGGAGCCCTTTGGAGCCCTTGGGGGATCAACATGTCCATTCGACCCGTAAAGCGGCTAATCCGCAGCAAACCCACGACGGAAGGCGCAGGAGTTCACCTCCGCCGCGCATTCGGCTTCGGCAACACAACCGAGTTCGATCCCTTCCTCCTGCTCGACGATTTTCGCAATGACGTCCCAGAAGATTATCTCGCCGGATTTCCCTGGCATCCGCACCGCGGCATCGAAACCATCACCTACGTTCTGGCCGGAACCGTCGAGCACGGCGACAGCATCGGCAACCACGGCGCCATCGCCCCCGGCGACGTCCAGTGGATGACCGCCGGCAGCGGCATCATCCATCAAGAAATGCCCAAGGGCGATCACGCCGGCCGCATGCACGGCTTTCAGTTGTGGGCGAATTTGCCCGCGTCGCTGAAGATGACCCCGCCGCGCTATCAAGAAGTGAGAGCCACCGACATTCCCGAAATTACCGACGACGACGGCACGCACGTTCGCCTGGTGTGCGGCAGTTTCTGGGGCAAGCGCGGCCCGGTCGATGGCATCGCCGCCGATCCCGTCTACGTGGATGTGTCGGTAGCCCCCGGCCGTCGCAAAACTCTCCCCGTCGAGACCACCCGCCATGCCTTCGCCTACGTCTTCGCAGGCTCCGGCAAATTTTGCAACGCCAGCGAGCCCCTTTCCGTCCCCACCGAGCCAGTAGGCTGGCTAGACACCGCCCCACCCGCCGCCGCCGACAATCGCTCGCTAGTCCTCTTCGATCGCGGCGACGAAGTAGTCGTGCAAGCCGGCGACGAAGGCATCCGCTTCCTCCTCGTCTCCGGCAAGCCCCTCGAAGAGCCCGTAGCCTGGTACGGCCCCATCGTAATGAACACCCAAGACCAGCTCCGCCAAGCCTTCACCGAACTAGAAAAAGGCACCTTCCTGAAAGAAGGCCGAACGAAGAAAGCGGGCGCGGAGTAAGGGGGAGTGTTCGTTGGGGTACACCCCCGTGGCGACGGGAAGTATGCGCAAGCGAATGAGGCCACAGGGAATAGAGGCGTTACGTGGCGCATATGATGGGCGTTGCCTGAGTTGCAAAAAGGGAAGTCGGTGATTGCAGACCGGCGGTTTGTCGTGGTACCCCCCTCCCCCTATGTTTTTCATAAGTGTTGATTCTAAAGAGGGTTAAAGTCCTTTGTTTTGATACACTTTTGCAAGTATTGATTCTAAAGGAGATGGAGGAGCGGTCAGGTAGCAGCGAGAGGCGGGACGAGATAGGCTCACCAAGCGGGATGGCGAGCGCGCGATGGTGGAGTCGTCGAGCTAACATGGGGGAGTTTACCACAACGACAGCTACTTTGTCAAGATATTTTATAAAACCAGCAAGATCAGTGGAATAGAGGGAGCTTCCTTTTGCGGCAGAGCAAGCGAGAATGGTGGGGAGGAAAGCCGAATCCGTGCTTACCTCTGCTAAATTAGACCCTGCACCTCGGAGAAACGATGAACGCCCACCCTCGCGCCACAGCCATCTTCATCATTGCAACCTGCGTATGCATTGCAATCGGGTTTCGCACGCATGCCCAAACTCCGTCCGCGCCGCAAAAGGAGACCGTCGTGAGCAATGTTGCTAGTGGGCACGCGACCGGAACGTTTGAAGTAAAGCTCACCCCGCAAACGGCAGAGGACAGCTCCCAGGACGCTACGCTCGGCCGGATGTCCCTCGACAAACAATTTCACGGCGATCTGCAAGGGGCCAGCAAAGGCCAGATGCTCACGGCCGGCACGACGGTCAAAGGCTCAGCGGGCTACGTGGCCATCGAGCGAGTCAGCGGCGTGCTGCATGGCCGCAGCGGAACTTTCATCCTCCAGCACACCGGCACGATGACCCGCGGCGCACTGCAGCTATCCATCACGGTCGTGCCCGACTCCGGCACGGATCAACTCGCCGGCCTGGCAGGCACAATGAACATCATCATCGCCGAGGGCAAGCATTCCTACGACTTCGCTTACACCTTGCCCAAACCCGGTAAATGACGCAGCTCAGATTTTCTCAGGAGGGAACAATGGGAAACGTCGTCTACGTATCCAAGTCGCGGCTGGAGCGGAGGCAGGGGCCGGTGCGGGTGGCGCATTTGCCGGGGGAGGCGCAGCCGGTTGTTTATAGCGTGCATGGGGCGATTGCCGAGCACTACAAGGTCGATCCGGCGAAGATTGGGGAATCGCACGCGGCGACTATTGATTACGTTATTTCCGCGACCGCGGGTTGAATGCTGGGGACATTTGGAGGTGCGCTGGAAGCGCGCCAAATCGATGCCAGCAACGGGAAGCTGACCGCGGAAGTTACCGGCGAGGTGGAGACCGAGGACAATGTGCTGGTCATCCGGCGGATCCATGTGGCGATGCGCCTGGTTGCCGCGCCGGACCTGAAGGACAAAATCGAGCGCGTCCATGGCATCTACGCCATGAACTGCCCCCTCTATCGCACGTTGCACAACGCCATCCATCTGACGTCTTCCTACGAGCTCGTGCCCAACCGGGCCTCACGCTAGCCTCCCTTAGCATTCCGCACCTCACGTTTTACGCGGGAAACTTGCGGGTAGCTTATCTCTCTCTCCTGCTAGTCACGGCCCCAACAATTGACGAAGTGTTTTGATTTCCATAGAGTGGGCAGCATTCCGCATTTGGCGAGGGAAACCGCATGGCGACAAGGTGAGCGAGTCGGACAAGCTTCTCCTTCCCTTAAAGCCCGTTTATTACCTCGCGCCGCAAATGGAGTAGCCCAATGGCCTTGCCCGAAACAATACCTTTGGAGATTGTGATCCGCGGCACAGAGGGAAAGGATCTGCGGGTTGAGGACTTCGCAAATTTCCTTCGCGATCTGGTCTTTCTACATGATCGTCTGTGGATGATGGGTTCAGAGGAGTACTCTGAATCGGTACTCGCAAAAAGCTTCTTCTTTACGCGACACGGACGGCCAATTCCCAAGGAACAACAGCTTAAATTGGTGTCGCTTCGTAAAGAATCCCCGTTTGAATTGGTGGTGCTGATCGGGTCCGCAATTGTCGGTGCGCCTGCAGCGTGGATCTACTTCCGCATTCTGCGAGGCGCCTTGCTCTTGCCAGGCGAGGTCGAGAAGCAGGACGTCGAAATCGAGAAAGGAAAGAGTGAAACTCAAAAATTGAGGTTGGAGTCGATCAAACTTTCCCGCGAAATTGCGGAAACAGAAACACCGCAAGTGAATGAAGGACTAGCGATAGAGGATTTTCGCGAAAGAAGGAGGCGGTTGCAGAGTCAGGGATCAAGGCTGGCCCCCGACTTGGCGAGCGATCTGCGAGACCTTCCACAATCGCACGCGGAATCCTTTGAAGAGCGCGTGCGCCTTGTTGAGAGGGATGTGAAACGAATAAGTGACCATGAGATTGTGATTACGGAGATCACGGTTCGCCGATATACGAAAGTGAAACAGGACGCGAGGTAGAGGGCCGAAAAGTCATGACTCCTGTCACCAGGCCCGTGGGGATGAGGCAAATTGACCGGTTTTCCCTAATTGACAAGATCGGGCGCGAGCTCCAGTCGCGGATGACTTACGGTGATATTGACACCTATCTGGCGGGCTTTGGCGTCGAGGTCAAGCCAAAGAGTTCCAGCTACGGCAGTAAATGGGTTTACAGCAAGGAGCTGCTTGCGAATACTCCCGCGCAAACTTTGGTTCAGATTGCAAACGAACTTGGAGTGCCACACGGCTACGCGGTCGTAGGTAACCTTCAGGTTGGGGAAAGCAGATTCTGGGAAGCAAATCACTTTCGATTATTCGTGAGCCATCTTTCGTCTTTCAAAGAGAGGACGGGTCGTCTTCAGATCTCCTTACGACGGTTCAGCATCTCTGCTTTCGTAGCACACGTGGATATTGAGCCAACAAAGGAGTGGCAGGATGAAATTGAAGCTGCTCTGTTCTCGATGGATGCTCTCGCTGCGATTTTGATGCCGGGCTTCAAGGAGAGCAGTTGGACTGATCAGGAGGTTGGTGTCGCGATTGGAAGGGATGTTTTGATCGTTCCTATAATGCGCGGTTCGACGCCACATGGGTTTATCGGTAAATTTCAGGGATTGAACGCGATGGGGAAGACAGTCGACCAGGTCGCAGGCGGGCTCTTCCAGATACTAACTGCGTCGCCCAAGACCAGAAGCCGAATGCTTACCTGCCTTGTGGACACAACTACGCAGGCGACCTCCGAGACCGACGGGTTGGCGAGGTTGGCCGTCTTGAAATCAGTCAAGGATTTGCCCGTTGGATATGTCGAGCGTCTGCGCGAAGGCGCTGTCCGGTCCCAGGTTTTCGGAGGCTCGCCTAGCTTATCTACCGCACTTAACGAACTTCTGAGAAGTCGAGATGTGCCGGAGTTCTCGCCGGAGGCTGGAGTCGGGTCAGGTTCGGACGACGAGATCCCTTTCTAGCAGTGTTAAGGGGAGTGGGGCGCGGAAGAGAGATTCCTCACTTCACGACCCGGCGCACGTCGCCGGAAATATTTTTGGATGCCAAGAACAAAAGGGCGTGCGTAGGAAAAAGCCGGGTCGCTGCGTTCGGAATGACGTGTGGGGTGGGGCGGCTTTATGTCGGACCTGAAGGTCCGACCCCCATTTGGCGAAAAAGCAGGTTCCTCGGGCCAACACCGCCCTCGGAATGACCAGTTGCTCCTTTGCCGGCAAGGATTTCGGAGAGCCGATACGGGAGGTGACGGTGAAGGCGTCAGCGGGTGAGCCAGTGGGCGAAGGCGAGCCAGGCGCTGGTGCCGCCAAGGGCGAGGCGCGCCGGATGCGACACGATGAGCAGTAATCCCGACCACAAATAGGCGGGATGGAGCCGGCGGTGCTCAACGGTGTCATAGGCAATGCAAGCGAGAAGGAGCAAATCGTTCACACCGAAGAACACCAATGGTCCGGCGTTCTGGATAAACCCGAGAGGCAGCCGGGAGACCGCGGCGGGCAGAAGGGCGAAGGTAGCGACCAGCATGAGCCGCTTATGCGTTTGGGGCTGAGTGCGGTAATAGAGGCCCGCTCCAACCACGATCGCAAACACGAGAATGTCAAACAGAGGCACCACCAGGAAGCGCAGGGGGTCAGGCGCATTCGGCGTGAATTCGCCCCGTGCCGAGTGGATGGCGGTGATCGGGCCGACCACGATCATGAGCGACGCAAGCACCCCACCTGCAACCCCCAGGCGGCGATGCAGGTCGGTGCGTTTGGCGGCGACCAAGGTGACTTGTACAAGCAGGAGAATGAGCCAAGATGTGAACAGGAAGCCATGGAGATGGAGTAGCGGCTTTAGTGAAGCGTTTGTGAAGAAATGCCGGAGATAGTACGTCCGCGCGAAACCCGCGAAGACCAGGGAGGCGGCCACGACGGCCATCGCGACGTAGAAGAAACGATCGCGCAGCTTGATGGTGGCAGGTGGGTGGGTTGCCATTCTTCTTCGACCGGACGGATTTGGCGCGATTCTATCATTGGGAAATGGAGATTAGAAGGTTGTGCTAGAGGAAATCAGAAGAGGCGCGCGATGTATTCGCGCATCTGGTGCTTCCAATACGGCCAGTCGTGGCCGCCTTCCGGGCCCCAGTTGTCGAGGGAATGGCGAATGCCTTTACTAGCCAGAATTTCGGAGAGGCGGTAGGAGGGGCCGGAATTTTCCCACTGGCCGGTGCCGGTTGCGATATGAATGTCGCAGGAGGCGAGCTGCTCGTACGTCCACGGATCGCTGAGGTTGGCCAGGTAGTCGACGGGATTGTTGAAATAAAAATTGTCGTCGTACATCCCGTCCATGAAATTTTTCAGGTCATAGACGCCGGACATCGCGAAGCAGCGCTTGATGACGTCGGGATGCTTGAAGAGCGAGTTGGCCGCGTGATACGCGCCGAAGGACATGCCCATGGTGGAGATGCCGATTTGCGATTGGCAATTGCTCCAGATGAAGGGCACGACTTCTTCGCGCAAGTAGGAGTCGAAGACGGACTGCACGTAGCTGCGATGGAAGGGATGCGCGGACTTGTCGTAGAAAGAAAGGCCGTTGATGGAATTGATGCTGAAGAATTTCACTTTGCCGGCATCGATGAAGTCGGCGAGCGCGCCGATCATGCTTTGGCTTTCGAGCTCGAACTCGTCACCTGCCGAGGTGGGAAAGCCGAGGAGTGGCGGTCCCCAGTGGCCGTGGACGACGACGCCCAGTTCGATGCCCAGGCGCGGCGAATGCCAGCGGTGATATTCGCGCTTCATGGTTGTGAGCCTCGTCCAGGCACCGGCAAGGCGCCTACATATAAAGCGTGCGGGGTGAGGAAGTATGCCAGTTGTGGCGCGACGGGAGCAATAATTTTCGGCGGACTACGCGACGAGACCGGAGTAGGCAGTCCGTCGACGATTGAGCTTCGTACTTGGAGTTTCGGTCGTCGGAGCATAGCCAAAATTGGCTGTGCCAAGTGTAGAATAGGCGGACTCAGGCACGACGGAGGAATCTTATGGCTACAACATCGACCGCGGGACGTCCGACGCCGGAACGAATTTTTAATACGCTGAATGCGTATCAGCAGACCGCGGCGCTGAAGACCGCGATTGAACTCGACGTGTTCACGGCGATTGGAGCCGGCGCGAATACTTCGGCGGCGATCGCGGCGAAAACGGGTGCGGCAGAGAAAGGTGTTCGGATTCTTTGCGACTATTTGACGATTCAAGGATTTCTGACGAAAGAACAGGGGCGGTACGCGTTGACGCAGGAATCGGCGATTTTTCTGGACCGCAAATCGCCGGCATGCCTGGCGACCATGGCTGGATTTTTGGGCAACGAGCAGTCGCGGGCCAAATTCGATTCGCTGACGCAAGCGGTGCGCAACGGCGGTTCGGTTTCTTCGGGCCGCGACAACACCAAGCCTAACGATGAATTCTGGGTGGCGTTTGCGCGGTCGATGGCGCCGCTGACAGTGCCATCCTCGGAATTTATTGCCGGGCTGCTGCGCGCGGAAGAGGGGAAGCCCGCGAAGGTGCTGGATATCGCGGCGGGGCACGGGATGTATGGAATCACCGTGGCGCGGAAAAATCCGAAGGTGGAAGTTGTTGCGCTGGATTGGCCGGCGGTGCTGCAAGTGGCGCAGGAGAATGCGCGGAAATTTGGCGTGGCGGAGCGCTACAGCGTGCGTGCAGGAAGCGCGTTTGAGACGGAGATGGGCAGCGGGTACGATTACGTGCTGTTGACAAATATTTTCCATCACTTTGATGCCGCGGGGTGCGAGAAGCTGATGCGGCGCGTGCATGCGGCGCTGAAGCCGGGGGGCAAGGCCATCACGCTGGAATTTGTGCCGAATGAGGATCGTGTGTCGCCGCCGACTGCGGCATCCTTCAGCCTGATAATGCTGGCGAATACGGATACGGGCGATGCGTACACGTTCGCGGAGTATGAGAAAATGTTTCGTAACGCGGGATTTGCGAAGACGTCGCTGCATCCCGTGCCAGAAATGCCGCAGCACGTTATTGTCTCGGAGAAATCGGCTTGAAGAACAAGAAGACGGCTAAGCGAGCGAAGAGCAAGAAGAGCGCAGCCGGAAAAGCTGCGAGCGGAAGAAGCTCGGGCGCAAGCACCGATGCGGCGCTGCGCAAGCATGTGATCGATGTGCTGAAGGGCGGCTCGGCGCACGTGCACTTCATGGACGCGCTGGAGGAATTTCCGCCGAACAAACGCGGGACGTTTGCGCCGGGCCTGCCGCACACGGGCTGGCAACTGCTGGAGCACTCGCGAATCGCGCAATGGGACATTCTGGAATTCAGCCGCAACCCGAAGCATGTGTCGCCAGGATTTCCGGAGGGCTACTGGCCAAAAACGCCGGGGCCGCTAAGCGACGCCGATTGGGACAAAAGCGTGCAGCAATTCCAGCGCGACCTGGACGAGATGATCGCACTGGTGAAAAATCCGCGCAGCGATCTCTTCGCGAAAATCCCGCACGGCGACGGGCAGACGATTTTGCGCCAGGCGTTGGTGCTGGCGGATCACAACGCCTATCACCTCGGCCAGCTCGTAGATTTGCGCCGAGCCCTAGGCGCCTGGCCCCACGATTGACTTTGGAGAGCTTCGGCACAAGCCGGAGCGAAGATTAATACGGAGTTTTGTTTGGCTGTTGCTTCCACACCGAGAAAACCGCGAGCGATTCGTCGCGCAAGAGTTGAATCATGGGAATGCGGCGCGACTCCGGCGGCCGCTGCAACTCCGCGTAGATAAACGCATCGTCGAATCCCGCCTCAGCCGCGTCCGCGGCGGTTCCTGCATAAAAAACGCGCGCGGGCCGCGCCCAGTAAATCGCGCCGAGACACATCGGACACGGCTCGCAAGTGCTGTACAGATCGCAGCCCGCAAGCTGAAAAGCGCCAAGGATGCGGCACGCGGCGCGGATCGCGACGATTTCGGCATGCGCGGTGGGATCGTTGGTGGCGGTGACGCTGTTGGCGCCGGTAGCGATAACGCCGCCATCCTTCACGATGAGCGCAGCGAAGGGGCCGCCGCGGCCGGAGCGGACATTTTCCAAAGCGAGCGCGATGGCGCGGCGCATGAAGTCGGCGGACATGATCGGTTCCGGGGAATCAGCTTGCCTCGGCCGGCGCAAAATCGCAAATAGCGGGCCAGGCGCGATGGCGCGACGTATGGAGTTGCTGTCGGGCTTGCAACCACAAAAAATGGCGGTAGGATGTAGCGTATCGATTCGAACGCAAGGGCCGAACGCAAGGTCGAACGCGGGAGGCTGGATGTCTGGAGGGGCGCATGATCTCCATTGAAAATGTTAGCCGGCGTGGATTTCTGAAGGGCGTGGTGGGCACGGGCGCGTTTGTGCTAGGCGTGCGGCTGCTGCCGGTGGATTTGCTGGCGAGCGGCGACGTGGGCGCAGTGGACCCGGCTGTGCCGATGAATAAGGCGCCGCTGCATCCGAGCGTCTATGTGGCGATCGATTCGGATGGGACGACATATATCGTGGCGCACCGCTCGGAGATGGGGAACGGCGTTCGAACCGCGCTGCCGCGGATTGTTGCGGATGAATTGGATGCGGACTGGGCGCGCGTGAAAGTGGTGCAGGCCACGGGCGATGAAAAATACGGAGACCAGGATACGGACGGGTCGCACTCGGTGGTGAGCTTTTTTGTGCCGCTGCGTGAAGCGGGAGCAACGGCGCGGTTGATGCTGGTGAGGGCGGCGGCGCAGCAGTGGAACGTGCCGGCGGCGGAATGCTCGACGGAATTGCATACGGTGGTGCACAAGAAATCCGGCAAGAAACTGGGATATGGAGCATTGGCCACAGCGGCATCGAAGCAGGACGTGCCGAAGAAGGAAGAATTGAAGCTGAAGCCGCGGAGCGAATGGCGGTACATCGGGAAAGATGCGGCTGGCTATGACTTGAAGGATATGTGCACGGGCAAAGGGGTCTATGGGCAGGACACGCGGATGGAAGGAATGCTGTACGCGACGGTGATGCACCCGCCGGTGATGGGCAGCACGGTGAAGTCGGTAGATGACAAAGAGGCGCTGGCGGTGAGCGGCGTGAAGCGGACGGAGACAATTCCCGCGTTCAAGCCGCCGGTGAATATGCAGGCGCTGGGCGGCGTGGCGGTGCTGGCGGACAACACATGGTCGGCGATGCAGGGACGCAAGAAGTTGAAGGTTGAATGGGAAGAGAGCGCGCACAAGGTTTTTAACTCAGGGCCTTACCGCAAGGAACTGGAGGAAACGGCGCGGAAACCGGGGAAAGTGGTGCGGGAAGTCGGGAATGTGGACGAGGCGTTTGCGAAGGGCGGGAAGGTGATCGAGGCGGAATATTATGCGCCGTTGTTGGCGCACGCTTCGATGGAGCCGCCGGCGGCGCTGGCGGTCTATCGCGACGGAAAAGTGGAGGCGTGGGCGCCGACGCAAAATCCGCAAGGCGCGCGGGACGCAATCGCCGAGGCAGTGGGAGCGAAGAAAGAAGATGTGACGGTGAATGTAACGCTGCTGGGCGGTGCGTTTGGGCGAAAATCATTTCCGGATTTTGCGGTCGAGGCGGCGGTACTTGCCAAGAAGACCGGAAAACCTGTGAAGGTGGTTTGGACGCGCGAGGACGACATCCGGTTCGACACCTATCATTCGGTTTCGGCGATGTATATGAAGGCGGCGCTGGGAGCGGATGGGAAGCCGACGGCTTGGCTACAACGCACGGTCTTTCCACCGATTGGGTCGACGTTTGACGCGAATGCGGTGTATTCGGACGCGGGCGAGTTGGGGCTGGGATTCACGGACTTGCCGTACGCGATTCCGAATCATCGCTCGGAAAATGGGCCAGCGACGGCGCACGTACGCATCGGATGGCTGAGGTCCGTGGCGAACATTTATCACGCGTTCGCGATCCAGTCGTTTACGGATGAGCTGGCGCATGCGGCCGGCAAGGATCCGCTGGAATACACGCTGGCGTTGCTGGGGCCGGACCGCATTGTTCCGAAGACGGAGCTGCCGAAGGATTACACGAATTACGGGGGCAGTTACGAGCAGTATCCAATCGATACGGGAAGATTTCGGAAGGTTGTTCAGCTTGCGGCAGAGAAAGCCGGCTGGGGCAAGAAGAAAAACGGGAACGGATTTGGGATGGGCATCGCCGCGCACCGGAGTTTTCTGACGTACGCCGCGTCGGTGGTGCAGGTGCAGATTAATGATGCGGGGAAAGTGCAGATTACGCGCGTGGATTCAGCGCTAGATGCGGGGACGGTGGTGAACCCGGAAATGGCGCGAAATCAATTCGAGGGCGCGGCGGTGATGGGCACGAGCATTTCGTTCTGGGGAGAGATTACCGCGACGAATGGGGCGATTGATCAATCGAATTTCGACACGTTCCCGATGGCGCGCATGAATAACGCCCCGCGTGAGGTTCACGTGCACATCGTGGATAGCGATGCGCCTCCGGGCGGAATCGGCGAGCCGGGGCTGCCCGCGATAGCGCCGGCGCTTTGCAATGCAATTTTCGCGGCGACCGGGAAACGCATTCGGGAATTGCCGCTGACGAAGGCGGGCTTGGCGTAGATGCTTAGCGTCGGATACTTTCCGGTAGGGCTTCCCTTGAGGTCCTTCGGGCATCCTTGTCGGATGCCCTCAGGATGACAGCCTAGTTAGGGATGCGACTGGGCGGGAAGAGTTATGGTTGCGGCTGAGTCGAATATTCCAGTTGGTAGAGTTGCTCGAGGCCAGTGCGCTTGAGCAAATCTTGGACTTCGGACGGGGAAAGCCTGCGACCGGGCCGCTGCTCGGCGTTGGCAAACGAATATCCGGCTACGGCCATCACGGCGGTGTGGATGGCCAGCATTCGCGGATCGACCCTCTCGAAGGTATCAATGATGGTGTGGTGCCTTGCGTCGTAATCCTGCGGATCGACCCTGAGAGAATAAATGGGCAGCCCGGCGACGATGAAGGTTTCCTGGTCGGAGTCGAAGTCTGCGTCCAGGTAAACGCGATCGGCGCCGAGAGGAGCCAGGGGTTTAAGCAGAGCCTTCGAAACCGCTTCGAGATCCTGGCGGCCGTGAATGGCGAAGCCCAGCGGAGGGTGCGCGCCGGAATCGACGTTGAACACGGCGCGAATTTTTTCGAGCTCGTCCTTATGCTGCTCGACGTAGGCGCGCGAACCGTTCGAGAGCTGCTCTTCCCCGGAAAAAAATACGAAGCGAATGGTGTGCTTGGGCTGGATTCGCAGCAATTTGAAAATGCGCGCGGCTTCGAGCACAGCGGCGACGCCCGCGCCGTTGTCATTCGCGCCTTGCGCGGGATCCCAGGAATCGAAATGGGCGCAGAGCAGCACCATCTCGCTGGGGTCGGAGCCTTTGATGTCGGCGACCACGTTGCGTTCTTTTCCGGGACCGGGGAAGGAATTCTGAACGTCGAGGCGGACTTTAACATCTCCCTTGGCGAGGAGGCGGCGGAGAAAGGCGGCGTCTTCGCTGGCGATGGAGATTACTGGCAGCGGCGCGTGCGGATAAAAGCCAAAGGCGGAGGTGTACACCATGCGGTCGGGCTTGTCGGAAACGATGAACATGGCAGCAGCGCCGGATTCCGCCAAGCGGCGCGCGATGATGGCGCGCGCCCCAACGTAGGTCGACGAGCTGCCGCCGCTGCGCAGGTCTACAATCACCGCAGCGCCGTGCGCGCGGGCGGGAATGGAAGCGCGCTCGTCGCCGATCGGGCCGAAATCCGTTACCGGCACTTCGATAGGGCCAGGAGTTCCGGGAACCCAGCCGTAGGAACCGATGAGAATGGCGCGCTTCACCGGACTGATCACTTCGCCGGTCGCGGAGCCGTGGCGCCACTGCGAGGTGAGGTCGTATTCCTCGAGATGCGCGGAGTCGATGCCCGCGTCTTTCAGAGTTTTCAAGATGAGTTCGGCGGCGGCCCGATCTTCGGGACTTCCAGTTATGCGGCCACCGATGGTGTCGCTGAGAGTTTCGAGAAAGGCCAGCGCGCCGCCTCGTGTCATGGAATAGCCGACAATTCGCGCGATGTCTTCGTCCGCCTGGGTTGGCGAGTGAGCTTGCGGCTGCGCCGCCGGCGCCAATGCGGCGCTGACTACGAGTGCAAGCATTACGCTAACGGGACGCAGCATCCGGACCTTCTTTCTCTGGCTGCAACTCAGATTCAAGATGTCGAGGCGAGTTCGTAGAGGTACTCGACGTAGGAGCGGGTGGCGCCGTCGAGTCCCTGCACCTTGGGGTTGGCGGATTCGATTACGTAGTATTCGTCGGGGGCGTGAGCGCCGCTGCCGTGGCCCATGCCGAAATGGCCGGCGGGGAGGCGCAGCGGATCGCCGGTAAAGACGTAGCCGGGCCAGGAGCCGGCGAGGCGCGGCATCATCACGGGATCGACGCCGTGGCGTTTGTAAACGGCTGTGGCGGCGCGGATGAGCGCGGCGTCGGGGGGCGTGCTGGTGGGGTCGTAGCCGCCGCTCATGCGCACTTCGATGTCGGCGAAGCCTTTTTTGGCGAGATGGGCCTTTAGGGCTGAGAGAGATTCGGCGGCGGTCATGTCCGGAACGAGGCGCATGTCGATTTTGGCGACGGCGCGGCCGGGGAGAATCGTTTTCCCGCCTGGGCCGGTGTAGCCGCCAACGAGACCTTCAATATTGACGGTCGGACGCGAGGTGAGCAGCTCGAGCGATTCCTGCCAACTGACATCGTGAACCCAATGCTGGACGCCGAGAAGTTTTTTGGCTTCGGCTTCGTTGAGGCGGCGAGCGGCTTCGGCGATCATTTTCCTTTCGGCGTCGGAAAGCGGGCGGGCTTTGGCAGCGAAGCCTTCGATGGCGGGGTCGTTGCCGTCGGGCGAAACGAGTGTGGCGAGGGCTTCGACGAGATGCCACGCGGGACTGTCGAGACGGGCTTTGTTGCTGGAGTGCACGTCTTTGCGCGGGCCGCGGCCCCACTTCTCGCCGCTGGAGATGAGCTCGAGCTCGACGACACCCTTGGCGCCGAGAAATTGGGTGACTTCGCCATCGAGGCCCTGCGACGGAAACGGCATGAAGATGCCATTGCACTTTTTCAGCGCGGCCAGAATGTCGGGGCGATGAACGACTTGCGGGAAATGCGGGGAGCCGATTTCTTCTTCGCCCTCGGCGACGAAAACGAAATTTACGGGGAGCTTGCGCCCTGCGCCGCGAATGGCGTGAAGCGCGGCGAGGAAAGTGGCTTCGGGACCTTTCTGGTTGGTGGCGCCGCGTCCGATGATTATTTTGCCGAGGCCGGGCTTGTCGACGAGCGCGGCATCCCAGGGCGGCGAGGACCATTCGGCGGGATCGGCTTGCTTGACGTCGTACATGAAGTAGAGGCCGACCGTTTTGGGAGCGCCGGCGTCCAGAGTGGCGAAGATGCCGGGCTGGCCATCGGTGGGGACTTTGGCGACTTGAGCGAAGCCGGCTTCGCGCAGCATTTGCATGGTGAGTTCGCAACCTTCGTTCATGCCGCGATTTTCAGCGGCGATGGAAGGCTGACGGATCCAGGTTTGCAGGCCCTTGAGGGATTCGTCGTGGCGCTTTGCGATTTCGGCGAAGATGGGGTCGAGGTCGGAGGCGGCGGCTGTACCGCGCGTCCAGCGAGGGACAGCGAGAGTTGCGGCGGCGGCGGCGGCACTTTGCAGGAAAGTTCGACGGTCGGTCATGTTGGTCTCCACGCGTATCATTCGTTTTGCCAAGTCAGATAGGGCGAGAGACTACACTTTTTTGGCCTTGGCGGCAAAAGTCTTCTTGTCGAGAAAACGCGAAAGCGGCGGCCCTTCGAGGCCCAGGATAAACAAGACCGCCGTACTCCCAAATTTCTCAATGGGTGGGCTCGAGGATTAATTTTTGGACGCGCCAGTTGAGGATTTCGCTTACGTAAAGCTCGTTTTCGGAGGGGCACGCGATGGCGTGGACCCAACCGAACTCGCCGGGTTGCTTGCCGGCTTGACCGAACACGCCGAGGACTTTGCCATCGAGGCTCAGTTTGTAGATGCGGCCGGGGAAGGCGTCGGAGGTGAAGAGAACTTGGTTGGGCGGCGGCGTGATGCAAATGGTCCAGGGCGCGCCGGGAGACATTGTTCGGTTGGCTTGCGTGGGACGGTTGCCGATGGCGGCTCGTGCGTCGGGAGCGATTGGCACATCGATTGTGATTTCGCGGAGAAATTTGCCGTCGGTGTTGAAGACTTGAATGCGGCGGTTGCCGCGGTCGGCGACGTAGACGTTGTCGTGCGCGTCGACACCGATGCTATGGGGAGTGTTGAATTGGCCGGGCTGATTGCCGGGCTCGCCCCAGGACTTGAGCCACACGCCGTTCTTGTCGGCTTTGGCGATTCGGGAATTGATGTAGCCGTCGCTGATGTAGGTGTCGCCGGCGGAGTCCCAAGCCATGTCCGTGACTTGGCGGAACATTCCATCAACAGGTGGAAGCGGGGGCTTGGGATGCTTGAGCGGCTCGGTGCCTTCGTCGGAGGCTTCCTGCTTGCGGCCGAAGACCATGACGACGCGGCCTTGCGGACTGAACTTGATGACCATGTCCGAACCTTTGTCGGCAACCCAGATGTTGTCGTCGTGGTCGATGCGAACGGAATGGGCGAAGGACCAAGCGTAGAGATTGTGACCAATCTCGCGGAGGAATTTTCCGTCGGGGGCGAATTCGAGTAGCTGTGCGGCGGCGCCGCCGTAGGCGGGACCGGTGGTATTCCCGCGTGAGAAGACGAAGATGTGGCCTTTGGAGTTGACGGCTACGCCGACAGCCTCGCCGAGGCTAAGGTCGGGGGGAAGCTTCAGGAAATCGGGGACAGCGCTGTAACGGATAGTGGGTGCGGAGGATTGCTGGGCGAAGAGGGGGAAACTTAGAAGAAAGGATAAGACGAGAGCGGTGCGTGGCATCGCTGGCCTCCGAGGCAGTCTGTGTAATATGCGTCTGTCGTGGGCAGACTATACACCTGGGAAGGATGTGAGGCGAACAGGTGAGACGTGATTCGACGTGAAAACCGGGGTGCGGCGCCGGGTGGCGCGCTGGCAAGATGGCGGCGCTACGATTGAGCGCGACTCGATTCAGGCTAGCTTGATTTCTTCCTGGGAACCTTGGCGCCTTTCTTGCGGGCCTCGGAGAGGCCAATAGCGATGGCCTGTTTGCGGCTCGTTACCCGGCCACCTTTGCCGCCCTTTCCGGAGCGGAGCGTGCCGCGCTTTCTTCTGCGCATGGCGCTGGCGACAGTTTTACTTGCTCCCCTACTGTATCTGCGGCGTGAACCGGATCTTCTGGCTGCCATATGAGCCTCCTGCTAATTAGATTGGAGCCAAACGGAAAGGTTTGCGCCGAGGCGAAGGGCTTAGATCTCAAAGCGGACAGCGTTTTGGCCGATTGATTGCATCAAATCCAGGAGGGGTCGAACGCGAGGGCTATGAAGAAAGCCGGATTTGTCGTTGGCGGTTGGCTCGTTATTGGTTTGGGAGTCACAGGGTTGGCCTTGCCAATTGTTCCGGGACTGGCCTTCATTCTCCTGGGGCTTGTAATCCTTTCCTCACGGTATGTTTGGGCGCAGCGCGTGCTAGCTTGGCTGCGCCGCAAATTCCCCAAAGCGGCACATTTCGCCGATCTTCGGTGGGCGAGCTTAAGGCATCGATTCACCGCGCGCTAGGCACAGACGACAAAGCAAGACAAAGACGGTGCTAGGTTTGAGCGGCCTGACACATGGGTGACAGTTTGTACCGGACACATAGGTGACACTTCCTCCCCGAGGGGAGGAAGTGATGCCTTGGAAGGAGTGNTCGGTTA
>JGI12635J13318_1000031_pt1 | contig 29657 bp, 24 predicted proteins | sample BlaSpr_A8_OM2_M2_FD_13318 | JGI IMG/M metagenome (IMG submission 13318) | reverse complement strand
TCCTGTCGAACCAACGAACGTGATTTCGTCCTGGAATCCCTTCTGTTTTCGAAGCAGGGGAATGATTTCCTTCTCGAGCGTCCGGGTAAACTCCGCAACGCAATTGGGCTTCAGATGCATGGAAACTCTGCGTGTAAACATGTCACTCTCCTTGGTTGTCATTGCCAAGGGGGCGATCCAGATAACCTCCATTGGTTAAGAAGACCTGAAGACTCCCTCAGTCTGTTAACCATAGTTGGTTAATTACCTTGCTTTGTCAAGTAGAATCTGAGCTTACTTTGATGGTTAACCCACCTCGTTAAGCCACGTGGAAAGGCATTGTGGACATTTGCCCAGTGATAAAACGGTTGCACGCGGAAGCGCGCTTGCGAGAGACCGCGCTGTCCCTGCCGGACTAAGGCGCCCGCCCATAGGAGCGTTACAATAGGCAGACTGTGTTTCCCGAAGATAAACGAGGCCGTGTACGTGAAAAAGCCACAGTCCCATTCTTGGCCATTGCTGATAGCTCTTGTTATTTGCATATTTCCCCTACTGTTGTGCGGTGCTGCTGGAAGGCAGACGACCAAACCAAAACTAAAAGTGGCGGCAGATGGTCTTCCCAGTGGCCACGATACGCCTGAAGGCGCAGCCTGCGACTTCGCGCGGTCTTTCATCAATCGGGATGAAAAACTTTTCTCCACCACGTCCATCAGACTTTACGCGGACGGACATGGACCGGCGGCATATGCGAAATTCCTTCAAGAGACTGTCCAAAGTATCAAGGCAGAAGCCGCCAAGACGGAGCCGTCACCGCAAGGGCCGAGAAGCATTGGAAAGGTTTTCGCGGCGCGACACCTCAGTAAATCCGGCCCTGTTTCGTACGGTTACGCAGCTTTCGGCTTTGAGGACATCATGTTCGTTGACATTGGCCTTCACCTTCACAACGGAGAGCTCGCAATGAATCGGACCTTGGTCATCAAGGACAGAGACGGCAAATGGTATGTCCATCCAGCCCCATCTGCTTCGCCGCTACTCAGCGAAGGACTCAACGAAGAGAAAGCGTCAGTTTTTGATTTAACTGATGTGTATGAACTAGAAGGGCGAAGACATTAGGGGGTTTTCTGTTCCTACGGAAGTCTCTCTGCGTGTCAGTGGACGGTAAGTCGCGTTACCGGATTTTGTGGGTTAATCGGGCACTGGCCTGTTACCTAGCCGTTGTGAAATTGGCGTAGTAACTGGGTTCCGCTCCGCTACTCTTGCCGACTTGGCCATGCGCGGCTTTGCCAGTTCCTTCTTGACGCTGGCAAGTGTCGAGTTGTCGAGTTCTTTCTTACCTTTCTTACTCAACATGCCCCAAGCATGACATCGAGATGGACGCCATGCAGCCCCATTTTGCACAGTTGCGACGCATTTAGCAGCGGCCCGGCTAGCTCCTGATAATTCGGCTAAACCGACATGATTTCATAACAATGTCGGCTCCCTCGATCCGAGTAGACTTTGGTTGCTTGACGACCGAAGGCTCGGAAGGAAGGAGCCGAGCATGATGATTATAGGCGTAGATTATCACCCGGATTTTCAGCAAATCGCTTTTTTCGATGCGGAAACTGGGGAGTGTGGCGAACAGCGACTGAACCACAGCGATGGAGAAGCCGAAGGTTTTATCGGGATTTGAAGTTGCGAGGGATCAGTACGCGCGTGGGGTTGGAGGCCACCGGGTATTCCCGTTGGTTCGAGCGCCTGCTGGCGGAACTGAGTATCGAGGTGTGGATCGGCGATGCGGCGGAGATCAAGACCAAGCGAGTCCGAAAGCAGAAAACCGACCGCCAAGATGCTCAACTTCTGCTGAAGCTGATGCTGGAAGATCGTTTTCCTCGAATATGGGTACCGGCTCCAGAGAATCGCGATCTGCGGCAACTGCTTTGGCATCGGCATCGGCTGGTGCAGATGCGGACGCGGATCCAACAAGTCCTTCACCTGAACGCGCAGAAATGTCGATTCCTCGTCAAAGAATATAGCGCCGCTGAGATGGACGACGATAACGCCATCTATCCTGTTGTTGGTGATGCTAAGGGCCATGACACCCTCCCGCCACAACCGCGTGACGGCTCGGATGTGACTGTCGGTTGAACCATGAGAGAAAAGGCCTGTTGTCACAACGTATTCCCTGTGGAAGACGATGGCAAGCTCTGGGGAATCTGCCGGAGGCCGTGCGATATACGCAGTCGGCACATCCTTATCAACAGTGAACGGGCTCCTCGACAACGCGGCTAACTCCTGATAAGTCGGCTTGCCGGACAAGTCCGGTATTGGCGTTTATGCGACTGAGGGCAGGCATTGTGCAGAATTGGATAGATTCGCTACTGGCAGTAACCGCATTCTGTCAGAATGAAAAAGAGCGAACTCACGCCCGAACAAGTATCCTCCGTCACCTGTCCTACATGTGGAGTCCCTGCCGGGAAGTGTTGCGTGTTGCATTCAGGTGCTGTTCGCACAGAATCGCACGTAGACAGGAAGTTTGCCGCTATTGAGGCTATCGAGAAGAAATCGGGCTAACTCCTGGATTAGTCGGATTACCGGACATCTGCCAGCTAGGTATCCCCACCGATTCCACTTCTCCGGTACGCGTTAATTAGGCGCTAGCCAGAACGTTGTAAAACGAGACTATGGGGTGTACAGTCCCCGCTGCCCGGGATTCTAAAATGGAAATTCCACCTTAATGAAAATCTTACTGTACAACCCAGACAACGGCGTGACCCGCAACTTCATGCCGCATCTTTGGATGTTTCTCCTGCAAGCACTAACTCCGCCTGGCCACGAAGTGGTGCTGATTGACGGCAACGCGCAGCCCATGGATGAAGAAGGTATAGCGCGCTACGTGCGTGAACAAAATATCGGACTGGTCGGCATCGGTGCGATGACTAGGATGATCGCGAAGGCTTATCGCATGGCGGACGCGGTGCGCGCCGCGGGAGTAAAGGTCGTGATGGGCGGCCCTCACGTTACCGAAATGGCCGATGAGGCGCTCGGTCGAGACGGCGGCTCGCGCCATGCCGACGCGGTTGCTCTTGGCGAAGCCGATGAGACATGGCCCAGAATCGTGGAAGATGCCGCGCGCGGCACGCTCAAGGATGTCTACTCGCCAGTGGACGACTTTGGCCAAGAGCGCAAACCGTCGATGCAGCCGTATCCGGAGATTCCCTGGGACAAAATCAAGCTGGACCAATTCAATTTGCTACCAGGCATGTTGCATCCGCTGCTGAAACGCGTGGGCGCTGGTTGGGGAACGTTTCGGATTATTCCGGTTGAGTCCGGGCGCGGTTGTCCTTACGGATGCGAGTTTTGCACGGTGACGGGATTTTTTGGCGACGCCATCCGCTTTCGTACGAATGAAAGCGTGGTGAACGAACTATTGCTGCTGAAAGCGCGCGCGCGGGAGGAGGGCGGCCAGATTGCCGTTTTTTTCATCGACGACAATTTTGCCATCAACGTAAAGCGCACAAAGTCATTGCTGCGAGAAATTATAGCCGCTAACGCGCAAGTGCATTGGGTCGCGCAGATCAGCGCCAATCTGCTGCGCGATGAAGAGCTCGTTGATCTGATTGCGGCCGCGGGAGGCAAGTGGATCTTCATCGGAATGGAATCCATCGATCCGACCAACCTTGCCGACGTAAAAAAAGGCTTCAACAAGCCGGGTGAGTATCCTGTGGTGCTCGATCGGCTCGCCCAGCGCAACGTTTATGCAATCACGTCTTTTATCTTTGGTATGGACAATGATGTGCCTGGCGTGGCGGAGCGAACTCTGAAGGAAATTCGTAGTTGGCCTCCGGGGCTGCCGATCTTTGGCTTGCTGACGCCACTGCCTGCGACGCCGCTCTACAAGAGGCTGGAAGCCGCTGGGCGGCTCACGCGTCCGAAACACTGGCAAGAGTTCATACCCTTTGCGATGGCGCATACGCCGTTGAAGATGAGCATCGACGAAGCTCATAGCGAGGTACGAATTGGGTGGGCTAACTCTTACAGTCCGGAGGCAATCGAAAAGGCGGTGGATTCGCTCAACCACAAGCCGCTGGGTTATCGCATCAACATCCTTATCGCGCGCCTCTGTTTCCGGGGAATTTATTTTTCGCAAATGGGCCGCTTCGCATGGGTGAAAACGATTGTCGAAAATCGGCGCACAATTCTCAAACTGATAAGGCAGGGGTTCGGAGCAGGGCTACACGCCGCGGCGCCGTCTGTCGCGGCCCAGCCAGTCACAGAGCAGCAGCACTGAAGCTAGTGCTTTTTCACCGAAGATTGTTACTCGCTGGAAGCTGTCTTAGCCCCAGGGCAGGTTTTCCGCTCTAGGAGCAACCACTGAGAACGAAATTAAAGATTTGTACCGAAGCGGATTACTTGCAGGCCCACCTAACGGTTTTTCGCGGCAGAAATCCGACTTTTCACAACGTCAAACAGCGGGTAACGTCGGTACTGAAGGAATGGATTTTGGCGGCCAAACCTAACCTGACAGCGCAATCCAATCCACCGCTCAGGCTTCGCGCGATTAGCGTGTCGCAGCAGTTTTGGGCGGGCTCAGACAGTGCCGAGCCTATGCCTCCTAGTCCAAACGCGAAACCAAAGAAAAATCAAGACACCGTGCCAATCCTGCCGGGAACCAGCTCCTGCGCATAGATAAAATCGTGTTGAGATGTGTCCGTGTATAGTGCCCGATTAGTCGGGTTACCGGACATTTGCCTAGCTGATTCTGGGGTTGACTCCACTTCTCCGATAAGCGCGTTTATCAGGCGTTGGGTCCAATTAGCTGGTGGTAAGTCCTGTTACCAACAGTTGTCCGGTTGGATCGACAGTCTCCGATGCCAGGTGCGAATAGTGTTCTATATGGAATAATTTTGCGGCTGGTTTTGTCGCACGGTATCCAACGAAGAGCTAAGGCGATTTGAGACGAAAAGAATTCCCCGTGATCCTGGACGTAGATAAATCCCCTTCCGACCAACAATCCGAGATATGCGGTGGTAAGCCCTCTTACCAACAGTGATCTGGAAGTATGTCGCTTTCCGATAAGCGCGAAAGTTGGTGCTTACTCGTGCAGGACAACACTCAGGAGGGAATTGTGAATCTGAAGTCCGCCATTGTTGTATTGAATGAAGCCGAGTTTCCTGAATTTATTCATGAAAAAGTTGACCCGGGTGCGCGTGGTGCCAATCATTTCCGCCAGCATCTCCTGGGAAACTTTGGGAAGCATCTTTTCTGGTGGGGGTTCCTTGCCATAGCGAGCGAGCAGCAGAAGAGTGCGCGCCAGCCGTTTCTCGGTCAGGTTGAATAGCTGATCGACCAAGTCCTCCTCGATGCGGATGTTCCGCCCAAGGATGTAAGAGATGAAACGGTCGGAAAACGCATGTTCCTCATGGAGCACGCGAACCATCTCATTTTTTCCAATCGTTAGCGCAGTCGTGTTTGTAATCGCGGTGGCCGTCCCCATACAAATCGTCTGGCCCGCCAGGCATCCCTCGCCAAAAAAGTCGCCGGAGCCCAGAATCGCCACGACAGCCTCTTTGCCGACCTCATTGACAATGGAGAGCTTTACACCCCCCTTTTGAATGTACATGACACTCGTAGCGCGATCACCTTGAGAGTAGACCTTCTGGGATCTTCGATACTCCACAACTTTTCTGGCCACACCGGCCGAATCGAGAAAAGCTTGCGCATCGAAAACGGGCACCTTTACATTTTTGAGTTCTTTGACCATCGCAGCCAGGTGCGCCCTCAAACCTAATCTTAAATCTTAACTGCGCAGGAGGATTACCGTCTGTAGGGTATCGAACACTATCGGTAGACTATTTCAGTCCAATCTCTGCAATTATGCTGTTGGATAACTCCGTAACGCTCGCAGGTGCAGTCTTCGAGTTTCGTGCGGCTCAGAATCTGCACTGCACCACGCATGTACTCGATAAGTCCTAGGAAGTCGGGTTATCGGACATTTGAAATCACATGTCCGGTCCCGCGCGTTAATTAGGCATGCGGCGCAGGTCGCGGCGCGAGTGTTCATAATTGCACAGTTTGGGAAATGGAACGATTCTAAGCTGGAGGGGGTAATTAGGATTAGAAATACAATGCCAAACGAGTCGCACCAGAGAGCTGCCGAGTTCCACGAACTCGCCGCACACGCGCATCGTGCTGCTGCAGCGCACCACGGGAAAGAAGATCATCAGGCTGGACACGAGCATTCCAAGCAAGCGTTGGAATATTCGAATAAAGCTTCTCAGTGGTCGCAAGAAGCTCATCGGAAGTCCGAGAAGTCAATGGAGAAGCCATAAGGGTGCGTGGACCCGCCGCGCTACTCCGTTCGCGCCGGGGTGGGACGAACACCCCCCGTTGAAGCCTGCGAGTATGTGCGAGAAAATTTTGGGGAATTTGGAATTGTTCCTTGTCAAGGGATCCAAGTCACTTCGGTATCCAAGTGAAGGACTGCCATTCCCTCTTGACTGCTTTGCATTTCTTGACATCAATCGACATAGCGCTTAGCGAACGTCCTTCAATCCGCGAGTCGGAAATTTTGTCGATCTCGAAGTCAGACTCGATAGGCAGAGCACCCCACCAATCGCTGCTGAATAAACACCCGCGACGGGACGAATTCCAGCGGTGCCGCACCCCGTGTTCCACCCAATCGTGAAGTATTCCAAGCGCCTGCCCACGCTGCGCGAGTGCTTGGCGATCTACTAGAATGAACTCAACAGCCCTGCCATCAGCATAATAGACTACCGCCCTCTCCCTCTGATCGGCTGAGCATCACTCATCCCCGTTGAGTAGCCGCTGAGCGGCGTTGTGTCTCAGCGCAACGCTTGTCGCACAAAACGCTTGAGAGATTGATCCCGCCCCCACTTCTTGCACTGCTGACGGCGGATTCCAGTCCCTGGAGTGTTCGACGCGCCACATACACATATCTAGCGACCGTGATACAAACCAGCGCCGCGACGTATGCCCCAGCCCTTCGACATCTTCAAGATCGCCAAGGACGGAGAGCTTGTCTGGATTGAAGCCGCTCAGAGCCTCGACACTGCTACGGCGCGTGTTACTGCTCTGCGAGAGAGTTTTCCAGGCGATTACATGATTTTGAGCCAGGGCACGGGCAAGAGAATAGTATTCACAGCGCGGGGCGGGATTAAACGAGATTGATCCTTGCGGATAGTGGTGAGCGCGCCGACTTGCTCAAGCTGGATGACTCATCCACGCAAAGCCTGTCCTCGTACTTCGATAAAGGCTAGTGGGACTAAACTTCGCCGGATTCTGCGAGGGCCTTGTTCCGAATCCGGAAGACCTTGTGCACTGGCAAGACCGCTACAAGCCCGTCACCGACTGAGCCGGTGTGCGCCGCGTCCATGATCACGCCGACGATCTGTTCCGCGCGATTTCCTTCGGTGAAGATTTCTATCTTGAAATGCGTGGACGGCCCAGTGAAGAGGGAGAATTTCCTTTCCCACTCGCCCACGCCTTGCACCTTAGCACCTGTGAACCCGCTGACACCCGCCTTCTCCAGTGCCAGTTCGACATTCTTGACCACCTCATTGCGTATGATGGCAGTCACTTTCGCGAACTCCATGCGACCTCCTTTTTGAATGTACCGGATCTTTCAGAATCCTTTAACAGAGCACCAAAGCGTAGGAACATAGCATCTTTCAGAATCACTTCTTTTCCGAACCCTCAAACAGCGTCACGCTTTCACTGATTATGCGGCACTTCGGCGAGCACAAGAAGTCCGTGGCGCTGCGCGACCAACGTCATCTTCAGCCAAAAAACAGCCACCCAGATACCGTTTAGAGCCCCTTCGGACGACGCGGCTCTATGTGCAAAAGCCCGGTAATTAGGGGAAAAGTTTGCAAATCTGTACCTGCTGTCTAGCAATGTTCAAGACGCAAGACGCATAGTTTCTTGACCTTACGCCGGAGTAGCCGTGGTGGATGTCTTGCAAGAGACATTCTGGGGGTCTAGAAGAAGAGAGGCGGGATCGCCTCCGTGGTACCTCCTAAGTATGCCGGGTTCGCCTTCTCTTCATCAGTAGGCAAGAGAGCAATCATGAGTTCGGATAGTGCGATAGAACGAATACTGGAACTGTCAGCGGAAGCGCAAATGAAGAGACGCGAAGCCGCTGAGGATTCCCCATCATTTCACAAATTGACCGTAGTAATAGTAGCCTACGGCAAAGCACTTGGCCTTCTGTCAAAACTCAAAGAAGTCCAGACGGAACACTACTCAAACAACTAGTTACATGTGGATGTCGTAGGCTCATTTTAGATTTCATAATGTCCCGAAAAGCAAACGCGTTCTGACGTGTGGCACCAGAGGTGTCGGATGTCTACGAAGATAACGATCTTTCGTAATAAGAAAGACGAAGAGGTCGCAAGAATCACTTTCAATGAAAACTTTCCTCAGGGTTGGCGTATTGCGTCCAAGACACAGCGAGGTTTTGACCACACATTCTCAACCGAGCAAGAGGCTTGTGATGTCTGGCATCATGATTTCGACCCTGAAACTGGGAACCTGCGGGAGTAAATTCTAAGTGTGTCACAAGCTGTAGTGGATCTTCCGCAGAATCAGTTCAGCGTTGCTGATCGCGTCGGCGATGCAGGCCTCGATCAATTGAGGAGCGCACCCCATGAGTCACAAAACATTCACTCGAATCGCGATGCGATCTTCTTGCTCATTGCACTCGGCCATTTGTCCCGGCTTGTCTTTAAGTGGTCGGTGTTGCTGGAGGCTGGGCCGTTCCGTTTTGGATAGACTGGGTAGCTCTGCTCGTCTTCGCGTACCTAGCGTATGAGGGATTTCGGCTAGCGAGAAAGCCTTAGTGCAACTTCCGAGCGCTTGGCTGAGGTGTGATCGGAGGAGTGGGTGAGCGTGTCCCCGCGCTTCGCACCACCGCAGTGGATGCCATCGTGGCCCTTCGGCTACGAGTGAGGTACTGCGACCTGCAGGGGTGGGACTTCCGGCGCTACGCGCTCCTGATAAGGTCGGGCCACTAGCGACGCCAGCAGCGCACAGGCCGCCGCAAACGATAGCCAAATCCCGGGCACGGCGCGATTTCCTGTTATACGAATGAGATACGTGCTGATCGCGGGGGTAAATCCTCCGAAGATAGCCGTCGCCAAACTGTACGCGAGTGAAAATCCCGCTGTGCGCACCTTCACCGGCATGATCTCGGTCAGATAAACTGTCATCGCGCCGTTGTAGCCGCCAAACAGAAACGAAAGCCATAGCTCGACGCTCAGCAATCTCAAAAATGACGGTGCGCTCACCAGCCAGGACAACGCTGGATAAGCAGAGACCAACGCCAACACTGTGCAGAGCACTAGCAGCGGCCGCCTCCCGACGCGATCCGAAAGGGCGCCCATCACCGGCAGCCAAAACAAATTCGACGCGCCTACGCACAGCGTCACAATCAGGTTGTCCCGACTGGCTAAATGGAGGGCGCTGCTGCCGTACGTCGGCGTGTACGCCGTAATCAGATAGAACGAAACAGTGGTCATCATCGTCAGCATCGTACCGATCAGCACGATGCGCCAATTTTCCGCCAGCGTGCGCAAAACCTCTTGCGCGCTGGGCCGCACCTTGCGCGCCAAAAATTCTTTCGTCTCCTGAAGCGACCGCCGCAAGACGAACAGCGCTGGAATAATCATCAGTCCCACCAGCAGCGGAACGCGCCAGCCCCACTGCTCCATTTTCTCCGGTGGCAGTTTAGAGTTCAGCACCACACCCAACAGCGCCGCGAACATCACCGCCACTTGCTGGCTACCCGATTGCCAACTCACATAAAAACCCTTGTGCCCCGGCGTGGCAATCTCGGACAAATAGACGGACACGCCCCCCAATTCCACTCCGGCTGACAGCCCTTGCAGCAACCGCCCAAACACAACGAGCAGAGGCGCAAGGAGCCCAATCGTTCTGTATCCCGGTACGCACGCAATGGACACCATGCCCACGGACATCAACATCAGCGTGAGCAGCAGCCCTTTGCGGCGGCCGTGATGGTCCGTGTACGTCCCCAGCACGATCGCCCCGAGTGGCCGCATCAGAAAGCCCGCGCCGAAGGTCATCAGCGACAGCATCAGTGATGCGAACTCGCTTCCCGCGGGAAAAAACGTTCGACCAATCGCTGCAGCGTAATACCCGAACACCATGAAATCGTACATTTCCAGAAAATTACCGCTGCAGACGCGCACGACCGCCCAAATTTTTGATCTTCGGTCGGAATGGGTCATGTTCTTAGGTGTGAGCCTATCTTTGGCGCTGGGCCAAAAGCCACTGAGGTTCCATTAAAGCAGCAAGGGGCGCGTTTATGCGTCCAGCCCATCGAGCAAGTTTTTGTTTACCAGACGAGCTTCAAACCCAGCTGGATCTGGCGTGAAGAGGTCGACGTGGACCCGATGATCCCCGCGTTTCCTATGCGTGCTCCGTTTGCGTCAAAGGCGGAGTTGTTCGCGTCGTTCAAGAAATTGGGGGCTGCAAAATTCGGATGATTCAAGAGATTGAAAAACTCGGCGCGAAACTGGAGCCTCAAGCGCTCGGTGAACTGAAAATTCTTGAACGCTGAGAAATCGACGGTAGTGAGGCCAGGCCCGTAAAATCTGTTCCGTCCACTATGCCCCACAAGATTTGAGCAAGTGCCAAGTATCGGATTTTTGGCCGCATCGATGAACGGAGCGCACTGTGCCGCAATGTCCGGCGTCGATTGCGGCAGGCCAAAACAGTTCGTGTTGAACGCGAGCAATTTGCCGTTCGCATCTCGCGTTATACCGGGTGTCGCGTTGCACCCTGAAATCAGGTCCGCATAGTCCATGGAGAAATCTCCGTTAAATCCCGTGCCGAGCGGATCGTTCCCGCCTCCAACGGTTACGCTGTAAGGTGACCCGCTTTCCGCGGTGACAATCGCGCCGAGTTCCCATCCACCCGCAAGGTAAGAGGCCATGCCTGACTTGGGCCCGGGAACATCCCAAAGGAACGTGCCCACCAGGACGTGACGGAGGTCGAAATCGCAAGCACCAATTCGGTATTGCTTGCTGAGCAAAAGTGGCACGGCGATTGAATTCACGTAGGTATCGCCAGTAACCGGGGCTGAACTCGTATCCCGGCATTTGCTGAACGTGTAGGACAACTGTCCCTGCACGCCGTGGCTCATTGATCTTTTCAATTGCGCCTGCAAACCGTGATAAGTCGCTTCGCCGTCGAATATGACTGGGCGAATGCCCGCTCCTCCCGGACCTCCCGGTGTAACACCGCCGTTTGCTCCAGCCCAGTTCGGGTCCAACTGATACGTGTTCCTGGGAATCAGGAGACCGGCGGAGGTCGCCACCGGCGGCACAAGATTGATGTCGTCGGCCGCGACGGACAAGTGCACCGAGCGTGAACCCACGTAGCCGATAGTCGATGTCAAATTCGGAGCTATCTCCCTCTGGATATTGAAATTCCAGTTCATTACATACGCCCGCTTCGGATTTTGTTCCACAAAGCGATTTCTGACCGCATTCGGCGAGAAACCCACATTGTTATCAATGCCGCCTCCCAACGTTGCGCCTTTACACGGATTGGTGGCACATTTGCCGCTCGCCGCCGCACCACCGGGACTGTCCAGACCGATAATCTGATAGGGGGCAGTCGCGGCGGCATTTAATCCAAACTCATAGGGCAGTGGCAGGACATCGAACATGCCGAAGCCGCCACGCACGGCGGTCTTGCCTTTCTTGAAGGGGTCCCACGAGAGCCCAACTCGGGGTTCGAAATTTTTCGTGGTCGGGTTCCCGGCGATGAAACTGCCGACGTGAACAGGGCCGCAAGGACTGTTCGGGCTCGGTGCAATCCCAGGTGTCGCGCAATTCGTCAGGGTCGTGATCTCTTCGATTCGATTGTTCGCATCGTTCGGCAGAGTTGTCATTTCATATCGCAAGCCTATGTTCAAAGTAATGTTCGGTCGAAAGCGCCAGTCATCCTGGACGTAACCGGCAAACAGGCTCTCGCGAATGGCAATCGGATTACTATGCCCAGGAGCGAGTGCATTGAGTTGTTTGGGCGTATTGGAAAGAAGTTGCGGAAGTCCGGAATACGTGTTCATTCTCCCGTTTGGACTCAGCTGCTCCAGCACGTTGTACTGCATCCGCTCGAACGCAAATCCCATCTTTACTGCGTGGGTTCCGTGCGTCCAGAAAGCATCGTCTGACCCTTGGATGGAAGTCCAACGGTGCAAGAACCGGTTCAGGCCGCCTAGTCCAATCGCGGTGGTCAATCCAGTAACTCTTATTTCCGGAGGCGCCGCTGCACCAGGAGCAACCGCGAGCGCGCTGTTCGTGGCCACCGCATCACCCGAAACCGGCAGATTGATATCTCCTCTCACCCGGCTCACACCGACGCGAACGGTGTTGACCAGTTGAGAGCTAAACGTATGGGTTTCTTCGAGACTGGCCGCCTGCCGGCGAGAGAAGACGCTGTGTACGGTGTTCTGGAGGGGATCTGGTTGCGTTAACGGACCCGAATCCCAGAAATAGCTACCTGCAAGGTTATTGTTCCCTGAAAGTTTCTGATCCACTCTCGCCGTTACGTAATTTTCGTTAGAGATCGCCGGCAGAGAGACATTGAAACTCTGTATCCCGTTTGTGTCGGGGGCCCCTGCCGGAGCCACAGGCCACAAATCGAGATAAGGTACGACAGCGGGCACCGCCAGCGCGCGCTGCGCCGCATCGGGCACCCTGATCGTCTTCGAAAGAGGCTGGTTCTGGCGGACCCCTTCGTAGGTTCCGTAGACAAACGTCTTGTCCTTAACTATTGCCGTGCCGCCCGACCCTCCAAATTGAACGCGGCGGAAAGGGGGTATCGGCCCCGCCGGGTCAAAAAAGTTCTTGGCATCGAAAATCTTGTCGCGGTCAAAAAAGAAGGCTGTTCCATGAAGCTCGTTCGTACCGCTCTTTGTGATGGCGTTAATTACCGCTCCAGAAGTGCGTCCGTACTCCGCCGTGTAATTGCTTGTGAGTACCGAAAACTCCTGCACGCCATCCACGCCCAGGTTGAGGCCCGATGCGCCTCCTGGAGCGCCGTTCGAATAGTCATTAATGTCGATCCCGTTCACCCGATAGGTGTTCTCGTTCGCGCGGTGTCCGGCATTTGTGAGCTGATTACCAAACCCACGATTGCCCTTGTTGGCGCTGAATCCCGTCCCCACCTGATTGGGGATCGTAGCGACTCCGGGCTCCAGAGCCGCGAGTGACGTCCAGTCGCGCCCGTTCAAAGGCAATTCCCGAATAGTTGTAGACTCGACTGTTGAGCCTACCGTAGAAGAATTCGTCTGAATATCGGGCGGCGTCTCGTGCACCTCCACCGTTTGGCTGAGTTGCCCAACTTTCAGGTTCAGATTCAGGGATTGTTGGGCGCCAACCGTCAGCTTGATGTCCTTCTGAAGCAGGGTTTGGAAGCCGTTCGCCGAAACTCGCACTTCATACGTACCCGGTAGCAGGTTCGGCGCCGAGTAGAAACCATCCTCGTTGGATGTAATCTCCCGGGCCACGCCGGTTCCCGTATTCTTTATCGTTACCTTGGCGCGCGGCACGGCCCCTCCGTGCTCATCTGCGATAAGCCCGGACAGTGTTGCTCCCGTCACCTGTGCGGCTGCCGGAGTCCCCCACGACGCAGTTAGGACCGGCACTAGCGCCAAGCAAACAAGTACTCCTGCAAAATTTGGAAACAGTCGTCCAAGGCTCATCGTTTTTTCCACCTCTCCCCGACGGAAGCTGAACTGTCTACGGTAAATGCGAATGCCTTGCTTGATTTTCGCCACTCTGAACAGCCAAGGGGAGCAACGCAATGCTTTATTCATCCAATCGAAATCCTTTCTACATCACCGTGCTTCTCTTTGAATTCAGGCGGCTTAGACAGCGCAATCACAGCTTCTTTTGACCCCACTTGTGGCCGGGCGCTATACTCCGTGGTTCGTGGAAATCCATGAAAACTTCTAACCTCTCCTCCCGCGTCATTCGCTTCGGCGTCTTTGAGGCGGACCTCAGCGCTGGGGAGCTGCGCAAGCACGGCCTGAGGCTCAAGCTTTCCGAGCAACCTTTCCAAATCCTGGTCATGCTCCTGGAAAAGCCTGGCAATGTCGTTAGCCGCGATGAGTTAAGGAATCGCCTGTGGCCCGGTGACACGTTTGTTGATTTCGATCACGGCCTGAACAACGCAGTGATGCGTTTGCGCGAAGTACTAAGCGATTCGTCTGACATGCCGCGATTCATCGAGACGCTGCCCCGCCGGGGTTATCGCTTCATCGCACCCGTCGAAGAGCTTAATACGGCGATCGAAGGCCCATCGAGCGCTGCTTCCCTTTCAACCGCAAGGCCGATTGATTCTGCCGCAGTGTTGCCGCCCGCGACTCGTAGTTCACTCCCTATGAGGAAGAAGCCCTGGTTTCCCATTTCACGCTTCGCGATTCTTTCTACCGCCGGCCTTATGGGTGCTGTAGCGCTCACGGCAGTTGCGGTGCACTACGTTGGCGGGGCGAATGCCAGCAAAGTAAGACCCGACGGCAGCACTTCTTTAATCGTCCTTCCCCTGGAAAACCTCTCCGGGGACAAGGAGCAGGACTATTTTGCCGACGGCATGACCGACGAACTGATCGCCAATCTGGCTAAGATTCGTTCCCTGCAAGTTATTTCGCGCTCGACGGCCATGGCTTACAAGAACACGCGCAAGCCCCTCTCGGAAATTGCTCGCGAGCTCCACGTGGACGCAGTCGTTGAGGGCACGGTGTTGCGCGCGGGCAACCGCGTAAGAATCACCGCAGAACTGGTTCAGGTCTCCACCGATCGCCATCTATGGGCCGAGACGTACGAAAGCCAATTGGGCGATGTTTTAGGCTTGCAGAATCGCGTGTCCTCCGCAATCGTGGACGAGATCCGCATCAATCTCACACCTGAGGAAAGAAATCGCCTCGCCAAAGCTCCCGCGGTGAGCCCGGAAGCCTATGAGAACTATCTGAAAGGCCGCTATTACTGGAACAAACGTTCGGACGAGGGCCTCACGAAGGCCATCGGCTACTACGAGCAGGCCACGCGCAAAGATCCGCAGTATGCGCTCGCGTACGCGGGCCTCGCGGATAGTTATGGCATCATCGGCGCGACGATTTTCGGCTCCATGCCCGCGCGCGAAGCAGCTCCCAAAGCTAAAGCAGCAGCGCTTCGCGCCTTGGAAATCGACCCGACCTTGGCTGAAGCCGCGAATTCCCTGGCGACCGTCAAGTTCAATTACGACTGGGACTGGGCCGGTGCAGCCGACGGTTTCAAGAGGGCTATCGAACTAAACCCCGCTTATCCCACTGCCTATCAGCGCTACTCGCTCTATCTCGCGGCCATGGGTCGCTTTCAAGAGAGCTTTGATCAAATCACTAAAGCTCGCGCGCTCGATCCACTCTCCATCAGTATCAATACGAGTCTCGGATGGCGTCTGTACCTGGCCCGCCAATATGACCGTTCGATCGAGCAGCTTCGCAACACTTTAGAAATGGATCCTACTTACGAACTTCCGCATCTCCTATTGGGCCGCGCGTACCAGCAAAAAGGCGATTTCGCCCGGGCTATCCCTGAGTTCCAGAAAGCGGTCGAGTTATCTCATAACACTCCGTTGATGGTTTCCGCCTTGGCGCGCGCCAACGCCCTCGCCGGAAACAGACAGCAAGCGGAAAAGCTGCTCGCCGAACTCATGGCCAAGTCCAAGCGCGAATATGTTTCGCCGTTTTACATCGCCATGATCAATGCAGGGTTAGGCAGGACAGTACTGGCCATAGAATGGCTTGAGAAAGCCTACAACGACCGCTCCAACGGCCTCGTCTTTTTAAAAGTTGACCCGGAACTCGATAGTTTGCGCACCAATGCACGTTTTCTCGAACTTCAGCGCAAACTCAACTATCCAGAATGATAATGGTATTCGCCAAACGGATATTCGGCTAAACAAGTAATAAGTCGCATGAGTGGATGGACGAGAAAAGTCTGGCAGGCGCGACAATATGGCTACTCTTGGAAAGAGATTTCAGTGTGGTCGGGCCTAAACGAGCAGGCAACAAAGAAAAGATTTGAGTATGGGTTAGAAAAAACACGACTGAACATTGGTCGATTGCTCAGAGGGGGAAGATGTAGTGCTCCCCGCTAAAACTGGACACCTCATCTAGGTAGAATCAGGGCCTCCAAAACAGGAGGCACCATGGGCAGGAAACCACGCGTAGATCGATCCCCTGAAGAGAAGTGGCAGATCGTGCAGGAAGGCATCAAGAGCGGGAACGTCTCGGAGACGTGTCGGCGTCACGGGATCGCTCCGAATCTGTTCTATCGCTGGAAGGATGAAGCGGAACAGGGAGCGAAGGCAGCGCTTGGGGGGAGAAGCGCTGCCGCGGCGGAAACCGAGAAGGACCATCGCATCCGGCAGTTGGAACGAACGCTGGGGCGGAAGTCGCTGGAGATCGAAATCCTAAAAAACGTCGTGGGGGAGTGAGCTGTGGTGCGGTTCACTCCCAGGCACGAGAAATGGTGGTGCAGGGCTACACGGCCACGCTGGTGGCGGCGACGTTGGCCATCAGCCGGTCGAGTCTGTACTACCGAAAGCGGCCGCGAGGCAGCCGGGCGGATCGAAGCTACGATGAGCAGATCGTGATGGCGTGCGGAGAGAAGCTGGCATACGGCTATCGGCGAGTGGCCTGGTGGCTGCAGCGGAAGAAAGGGCTGACCGTGAATCGCAAGCGGGTGTTACGGGTGATGCGAGAACGTGGGTTGCTGGTGCGTTCGCGTCGTCTGCGAGCACGACGGAAGAAAGAGTGGGGCCGCGTGGAAGCAGCCGAGCCGAATCAGATCTGGCAGTCGGACATGACGAAGATCTGGGCGGGTCCTGCAGTGGGCTGGGCGTACTTGGTGTGCGTGATCGATTGCTGTACGCGGGAGATCGTGGGATGGAATCTCTCGCATCGCTGTCGGACCGAAGACGCGCTCGCAGCGGTAGAGCAGGCTGTGCTCGAACGGCTGCCTGAGGGCAGCCGCGAGGAGAACTTGGCGCTGACCACCGACAACGGGACACAGTTCACTTCTTCGCGCTTCTTGGAGACGTTAGGGCGGCTCGGCATCACCCATCGGCGGACGGCGTATCATCACCCGGAAGGCAACAGCTACATCGAACGGTTCCATCGCAGCTTGAAAGAGGAAGAAGTCTGGACGGCGGAGTATCGGAGCTTGCAAGAAGCGCGAGCATCGATCGCTCGTTGGATCGAGGAGTACAATCACGACCGGCCTCACCGCGGAGTCCAAAATCGCACTCCGCACGAGGCTTTCTTGGCTTTCGCAGGTGTACTAAAAAACGAGGCCCTGACTGTCTAAATTAGAGGGGAGCATTACAAAGACCTCATCAGTCAACTCATTGAACTAGCCGAATGATGTGTAAGTCTGTTCATCGCGCCCGGTTCGGAGTTGTCAGCGCAGCACCGTGTTCAGGAATCACATGTATTTCGAACCCTGAAGGGTCTTCTATCTTGACGTGGAATTTCAATCACTTCCGAGCCGCCCCAGTCAAGGGTTTTCCGAACACTGGTGACCAGATGGGATTTGCAAGTAGCTGGGCGTGACTCACACTTCCCACAACCGGACTTCTGGACCGCTTCGCAGAACTGGCATCCCATCGCCGAATGAGCCTACTTAATCTGCAGAGTAACTTCCTAGTTCCCCGTCATTGGCTCGCAATCGGGGCTTTATAGCAGCCCGTAAGGAGCGTGACCGCTTTGCCGTGTGAACGCCCATGAGGTGGGGCAAATTGCCGCTGGCTCATCCTAAGTGAACGGCAGAACGCTGATTATGCACCGCGTTTTCTACGGCTTAGAGGCATCTGGGAGAACAGCTCTCTGGCGGTTATCTTGCATTTAGCTCCGTTCGGTAAAGTTTTCGGATGAAACCACCGGGCCGCATCCGTCGTACACCCGCACAGGTTTCTCGACCTGCGTCATGCAAGCGGTACAGCTTCATATTGATGTCTTGCTTCTAAACCAAGGTCTGCAATCAACACCAAATGGGTGGGTCAAACAATTCGGGAAGGGGCCATAGGTGCAATCAGATCCTGTGGGTTGCTGCTTTACTGCTTGTTTGCACAGTTGCAGGTGTCTTGCTTACCTGGCGTATGCCCGGACTCGATCTGTATACGCAGACCTGGCTGGTCCGTGCCCGTGGACCGCTCCCGGTGCCTGATGACATTGCAATCGTGGCGATCGACCAAACGAGCCTCACACGTCTTGGGCGTTTCCCTTGGCATCGCGCGCTCACAGCTCAAGCGCTCGAGCACCTCAGTCAAGCACGCCCTAAGGCTATTGCTTTGGATGTGCTGTTCAGCGAAGCGACAAGCAACGCGGACGATTCCGCACTTGCGGCGGCGATCGCAAAGGCCGGAAATGTAGTTACTGCTGCGCAGCTTGCTCGCACGGAAGCGGGAAGGGTCGTCTGGGATGGACCGTTAGCCTCAATTGAGAGAGCGGCCGCAGGAATTGGGCACGTGCATGTTTCAACCGAAGTTGACGGAGTAGCAGGAGCATTCCTCGTGCGTCAGGCAGATGACCTCGGGCAAGCCGAGTGGGCTATGGCTCTTGAGACCATCCGTGTAGGCGAAGGTGCGAATAGCCAGTCCATTCAAGAGTTGCCAGGGGCGCTAATGGTCGGTGGCCGAACCTTTCCCGTGAGGTCGGAAACCCATTCAATTGAGATTGAATCCGGCCGTCCGCGAAGTACCCTGCGTCTGCAGGCGAGCTGGATTCCAATTGAATATGTAGGGCCGACCGGCTCGTTTGCGTCCCACACCTTCAGCTTTGTGGACGTTCTGCAAGGAAAGGTACCGACTGCCGCATTTCGCGGAAAATATGTACTTGTGGGTGCGACCGCGGCGTCACTGGGTGACCGATTTACTTCGCCCTTCATGCACATCGAAGGACCCAACGGACAGCAATATGGAGAATTTCTTCCAGGGGTCGAGGTTCTCGCCAACTCGGTCAACACCGTGTTGCGCGGCAGATCTTATTCAGAAACACCAGATTGGCTCGCAGCGATGTGCGGGACGCTGGTAACATTGCTCACAATAGGCGGACTATCCCTGGCACAAGGTAAGTGGGAAAGTCTCAAACAACTTGCCACAATCGTTCTGATCGTTGTTCTGATTCTTGGGCTCAACTATTTGGCATTTACGCGGTGGCTCGTTTATCCGCCTATTGTGCCATGTATAGTTTCGCTGATTTTGGCGGTTCCACTCATTTTGCTGCATCGGTCCTTCGGTGCCAGCAGCGAGCTTGATGCCCAGATTGGGCAACTGGTTCAAGCCGAGAATTGGTTGTGGCCTTCAGCCCACGACGCGAAGACAGATCCCGTTGCTCTGATCGCGCGACTTACAAGTGCGAGCGGCGTTGCGATTCTCCAAACAGTGTCGCCGGGTCGATATCGCGTAATCGCTAGCTCCGGAACTCCGCTGTTACCCTCGGTTGCCAAGAGCCAGGACCTAACCATTGACACCTCGCCCCCAGCAGGCCAGATGGAAGCGCAAAACCTGTTTTCGGGCAAAGCGGAGATCGTACATTTCTTTTATGAAGAACAAGACCCAGAAGCGCAACTAATGGCGGCGCTGAAATGCGCGCTGGGCAACGGCAACATCCCAGCCGGAATCCTCATCCTTCTTCATAAGATGGAACAGCGCATGCCACTCGAACTGATTCGTATTGCTGTGGAACTTGCTGGAGGGTTTGTCGTCTCGCTAGGAACGGATCGCTCCAAAGTTATGGAGGCGGCTCAACTGCCCAGGCGGAACTTTTTGCGTCTGCTACCTCACGGCATTGCCTGGAAAACCCGCGAATTAGGATCATTAAATCAGCGGATTCTGTCAGACTCGCGATTCGTTGATCAGTCGCTGCGGTCTGTTGGCGATGGTTTGTTGGTCGCGGGAGTGGGAGGGCAGATTGTATTTGTGAATCGCAGGACCACAGAGATCCTCGGAATGAAGGAACGCTCGTTGTTGGGAAGCGATCTTTTCCAACGGTTAGGGCACTCCGAGGAGACGCTAGTAGAAACGCTGGAAAGAGTGGTCGTCGATCGCGCGACCGTGGAGCGCGAGGCCACGTTCGGAAGGTCATCGCCTAAACATTTTATCCTGCGTTTATCCCCTGTTTGCGAAAACGGTAGTGAGCGCGGCGCAGTCGTGGGCATTGTCGTGTCCATTTCAGACATCACCAAGCAACGAGAACTCCAAAATATGAAGACCGAAGTCATGACATTGGTGACACACGAATTGCGTACCCCGCTCACCGCCATCCAAGGAATGAGCGAGGTACTTACGCAATTTGATGTCGACCCTGCCCGGCAACGCGAGATGCACGCGGCCATCAATGAAGAAGCTAAACGACTTGCGCGAATGATCGACGAATACTTGAATATCACCCGCCTGGAAGCCGGAGCGCGCCCGCTGAGGAAAATGCCTTTGAGAGTGGAGGCAATTGTTGAGCGTGTAGTTCTACTGCTGAACCCGCTTGGGGCAACTCGCGGCGTTCCGATCGGCTTCGAATGTGAAGATGGGTTGCCTGTGATCAAGGCCGACCCGGACTTGCTGGCTCAAGCGGTCACCAATGTTCTCGCCAACGCTATTAAGTACAGTCCGTCAGCGAAAAAGGTACGGATAACCGTCCGAACGGGTGGAAATGATATTTTGATCGAAGTGGCGGACAGCGGATACGGAATCGCACCGGAGGATGTAAAACGCATTTTTGAAAAATTTTATCGTGTTCCGCTTGCGGAAAGCGCGGATGAGCAGGGAACCGGCCTAGGGCTGACCCTTGTCCGCGAAATCATGGAATCGCACGGAGGCCAGGTAACCGTCCAGAGCGAACTCGGCCGCGGCTCAACTTTTACTTTGCGGCTACCAATTGAACCAAGCGAGACAAAGAGCTTCGAGCATTAGAATGACTAGCCCGTTTCATATTCTTGTCGTAGACGACCAGCACTCGATTCGCCTTATGCTGGAATCCGGGTTGTCGCTGAACGGCTTTCGCGTAACCTGTGCACGTAACGGAGCCGAAGCTGTCGTGGCAGCCAGCAGTAAAAAGTTTGACGCGGTGATTAGCGATATCTACATGCCCGGTGGCGACGGCCTTGAAGTGGTTCAGAAGCTCCGTACGGTTATGCCTTCTTTGCCCATCATTTTGATGACCGCCCAGGGTTCGGTCGAGTTGGCCGTCCGTGCGGTTGAAGAGGGCGCGACAGATTTTATTGCCAAACCATTCGAGGTAAGCGCGGTCGCAGCTTTGTTACGACGCCACCTTTCTGCCGTATCGGAGCTGGCCGACGCCGGCACTGACGTTTCCACCATCGTGGAAGGTATCTCGCGATCTGGCCTCGTAGGCAAGAGCCCCGCGATGGTCGGTGTGTACCGTCTGATTGCGCGAGCCGCCCGTAGTGACGCGCCAGTACTGGTGATGGGAGAGTCTGGCACGGGAAAAGAGTTGGTGGCGCGAGCCGTTCACGATTTCAGCCCGCGCGAAAAAAAATCCTTTGTTACCGTGAATTGTTCTGGCCTAACGGATACGTTGCTCGAAGCCGAGTTGTTTGGCCATACCAAGGGAGCGTTCACCGGAGCCATAGGAGAGCGTTCCGGGCTCTTCGAAGCAGCGGATGGTGGCACGATCTTCTTGGATGAACTTGCTTCAACCAGCGCAGGGTTTCAAGCGAGTCTATTGCGCGTTCTGCAGTCCGGCGAAGTCAGAAGAGTAGGATCCACACAGTCAAAACGAGTGGATGTTCGAGTTATCGGAGCAAGCAACGCATCATTGCGGGAGATGGCGGCCGCAGCGCAGTTCCGGCCTGACTTGTTTTATCGGTTGAGCGTTATCACACTGGAGCTCCCGCCACTCCGCGAACGCGGAGGTGACGTCGATGTCCTGGTGGCTCACTTTTTGCGCGCTGCTACAGTGGAGGGGAACCTACCGTTTCGGCTAACCCGCGAAGTAGCCGAAGCCTTGCGTTCTTATCCCTTTCCTGGCAATGTCCGCGAACTCGAGAACGCGATCCGTCGTGCTGTGGCGCTTTGCCCTAACGACGTGATTACTGTGGACTGCCTCCCTCCTGAAATCGTGGCAGCCACAGGTGCTCGCAAGGAAGACACTTCTCGCGACGAGCGAACCATCATCGCTGACCGCCCCACGGTGGATGAGTTGCAGCGCCGTTATTTGCAGTTGGTGCTGGACGAGAATCAAGGAAAGAAAAGGCGCGCTGCGGCTGTTCTTGGGCTTGATCGCCGCACCGTTCAGAGATTGGTGGCCAAGTATCGGCTGCGCTTCGTTTCCGAGGGTGAGACGGAAGAAAATACCGATACCGAAACGTCCGAAAACACGGACCGCGGGGATTCGTGATTGGTGCACCGCGATCGACGAAACTGCTGGTTAACGCCCGCCGTCACCTGCTCCTTGTCGGGCTGGCGCTGACATGTATGGCTCATGCGGCGCGTGCGCAGGTGACGCCGGTCGAGGCTCGCATTGCAAGCATCAGCGGCAGTGTTTTCTTGTCCAACGGTCTGCAGACCCCCATCCCCGCAAAGCGCGGAGACGTGCTCAATCCCGGTGAAGAGATCGACACACGAGGGGGAGGTCACGCCACCATAGAACTGACCGACGGCAGCCTCGTGGTGGTACGCCCGGGCTCCCGCATTGTGCTCAAAGACTTTCGGAACGCCCATTCGCTTCGCGAGTTGTTTGACATTCTGCTGGGACAAGTGCGCGTAAAGATCAATCATTTTGGCGGCAAGCCAAACCCCTATCGAGTCAACAGTCCCACCGCATCGATAGCTGTTCGAGGGACAGAGTTCAGCATTGCCGTGAACGGGGTCGGCGATACAGAGGTCATTGTGTACGAGGGCCTCGTCGAGGTGACCAGTCGTTCGAATCCTCACGACAAGGTCCTCTTGCACCCAGGCCAAGCCGTCATCGTCCGCCCCAATCAGGACATACACATCTTCGCGCCTGCTCCCGGTGAGGAAATCGGTGGAGCGCGCGGGAGTCGAGAGGCTGGAGACAGCAATCAAGATCAGGGTTCTAGCACAGGTAGTGATGTACAGCAGTCGGAAAATGCGATTTCACCCCAGAGTTCTGCGGGGATTTATGATCGTTTCGTGGAGAACGTAATCGCCGCACGGCAAGGGCCTGTCTATCTTCGCTTTACGGCTTACCCGGATTCTTTTCTGGATAGTTTGGAGAATCCTGCCTATGCGACGGAGTTTTCAGCTCCGGCGGGGCGTTTCTTCTTGCTGCCGTCGCTTCGTGGCAGCCAGGGTGTCGGTGCCATTCAGTCCGACTTCTTTTCTAACGCCGGGAAGTCTGTCGACTACAGCCTCTCCCCTCAAGGGTCTTTCTTTACGCCGTTGCCCGACCACCGCACCGCAATAGGCGGCAGCGTGGCGGCGTTTCGAACCGGCACGCAATCGTTTGCAATAGATGATGCGGCAAATCTTTCTGGTTCCTTTTTTCCTGCAAGCACGATCGGAACGCTAGCATCGTCGGATACGACCAACAATTCTTTTCTTTCCGGTTCTCTCGCAGTGGCGCACGCCTTCGGAGAAGAAAAAAAGACGAGTCTCGGAGTCGGCGTGGACTATGTGAAAGGCTTGGGATCCTTCCTCAACTTCGTAACGCAGCAAGATGCATTTGGCAATATATCGAGCGAAAGGGTCGACTCAAGATCGAATCTGGGCGAGACTCGCCTGAAGGTCGGTGTCTCACATGATTTTTCCGGGCAACGAAAAATCGGAATTTATTACAACTACGGCTTTGTCTCCGCTGATTTCAAAAATATCACCCACACGCTTAACGCACAGCCGCAAAGCTTGGACTTCACCCAAAGCACCGGGGGGTTCTCCGAGGTGGGTGTCCGATTTCGCGGAGTACTGACGCGAAAGCTATTCTACGGAGCGCAAGCGTCCTGGTTTCTGCTTTCTTTGGATGAGCAGTTGAGGCTCTCCGCGATCGTAAATTCTCACGAGCGCAACCGAACCAGTGGATCAAGTTTCTCAGTTGGTCTCGGCTATGCCCTCCATCCCCGTGTATTATTCACTCTCGACCTCGCTGGTGGATTTTCAAACAGCAGCAACGTGCGCGCGGAGGATGCGACCGGCAATCTCCTGGAGCGCAACGGCAGAAACAGTCCGTTTTTCTCAGCACATACCGCCGTCCAGGCAGATGTCTGGAGAAATCTGTTCGTCAGCGGTTCGCTCCTCACGGTGCGCCAGAATCTTCACAGAGATCTCACCCTCTACCCGGATCGTTTCGGGCGCCTGTTGACGACAGATGGAAACTTCGCTCCGAACGGATATAGCAGCGATAGCATGATGTCCTACTATTCTGAGTTTGGCGTAGGCTGGCGCTTTAATAAGAATTTTCTGGCTGAATATATTTTGGCGACGGACTACGGCAAGAGCCGGCCCGGTCACGTCTTTTTACTCCGATATACGTTCTCTAGAAATGAGCGCCCATTCGCGCATTAATGCGCGTAGCTCTTTTTCCCTCTAGGCCGTTCGTTTGCGAACTTCGAATAGTCCCTCAACCTGGACCAGGCTGGCCCAAGGCCGAGTGGCAAGATTGAGCACCCTTCACTGTCCGGGGTGGCAGATCGCCGCAACGTTTTCTCTATTTCTCGTGTGAAAAAAATTCCTACGTTTCCCTTCAACAACTTACTACGACATTTCGGCTCCGACCTGGCGTGCCAAGTGCACGCTTCCTCTGCGGCAGTTTAAGGAGCTGCCGAACTATGAAGAAGATGACTCTTACATTGTTTGCGATTGCAGCGCTGATGCTAGCGGGTGGCAGTGTGCTGAACCACAGCGTCAACTCAAATAGCAACAATAGTGGCTCGGTACTCCAGGCCGCCGATGACGAGTCCACTACGCCTGACCCGGCAGGCGATCCAGATGGTCCGAACGGGCCGGACGGTGGACCGGACGGCACCGACCAGGAAGGCGGGCCGGGAGCCGCGTAAAAAAAGCAGCAAGTGACTCGCAAGGACGCGAATTGCACATTTCATCGCGTCTTCTGCGGGTCGACCCAGCCCTCACCCTTATCTCATGAAGAATCCATTCATTTTTGCGGTGTATTTCCTGGTTTTGCCCGCCTCCTTGTTCCGGCCTGTGTTCGCAGCGGATCAAACGCGGGGGACTTTGGTGGGGCAGATCCGAGATCAGTCCGGCGCATCGATCGCGCACGCGTCCGTGACGCTCACTCGAGAAGGCCGCCTGATTGCGACCACCCTCACAAAGAATGATGGCACTTATGTTTTGACCGGTGTCGCTCCCGGTCGCTACGTCATTCACGCCGAGGCACAGGGTTTCGCACCCGACGATAGCTTTGCCATAGATATTGCAGATGGCGAGTCCAAGTTTCTGAACCTCACACTCCATGTTAAATCCCTCGAGGAGCGGGTCGAAGTAAACTCGGATCAATCGGAGACGCCAAGTATTGAGCGGACTGACAATGCCGATCAGACGGTTGTATCCGGGAAACAACTCGACGCACTGCCTGATGATCCGGACGACTTGCAAGCAGACCTTCTCGCGTTGGCGGGTCCGGGTGTTGGCAGGGATGGTCCTCAGTTCATCGTCGACGGCTTCACAAAGACGCGGATGCCGCCCAAACACTCGATTCGAGAAGTGCGCATCAACAGGGACCCTTTTTCCGCCGAACATGATCGGTTAGGTTCGGGCCAAATCGAGATTTTCACCAATCCAGCGTCTAGCAAACTGCACGGGCAGGCCTTCTTCGACATCGGTGATTCCGCACTGAACTCGCGTAATCCTTACGCTGTTAACAAGCCGAGCGTTCAGACGCGCCGCTATGGAGGGAATCTGACCGGCCCGATAACCCAGAAACTCGCCTATTCCGTTGATTTCGAGCGACGCCAAATCGGGGATGCCGCGGTAATTAATGCAAGAATCCTGGATTCGGCCTTTGATCCGATTGACTTCCGGCGATCGGTACTAAGTCCCAGCGAACGCACTTCTCTCAGCTTCAGGTTGGACCACCAATGGAGCGCGAAGAATTCTCTGACCGCAAGGTATTCGTGGTTTGACTCGCAGCAGGATAACGCCGGCGTTGGCAGAATCTCGCTGCTCTCGAATGCCTATTCGTCCAGGATTGGGGAGCATGTTGTGCAGGTGTCGAATACCACCGTCCTCAGCCCCCGAGCCGTTAACGAGTTCAGAGTCCAATACACGAAGTACGTCACAACGTTTGCCGCAGCAGATCGTGCTCCAACCGTGTCGGTTCTTGATTCATTCGTAAGCGGCGGAGCTACAGTCGGGCCCTCACGCGCGCATCAGAATCGCCTCGAACTCCTGAACTACACGTCCCTGTCCCTGCGAGCTCACGTTTTCAAGCTCGGAGCAAGGGTGCGAGCCACTCTTCTTGACGATGCATCTTCTCAGAATTTCAATGGCGACTTCATTTTTGCGGGAGGAGTAGCTCCTCGATTGGACGCGCAAAATCAAATTGTTAAGAATGCTTCAGGCCAACCCGATTTGATCACGATCAATTCTCTCGAGCGCTATCGCCGGACCTTATTTTTCTCCCGGCAGGGGCTCTCGAATTCCGCAATTCGCGAATTTGGCGGGGGCGCTTCCCAGTTTTTGCTGTCAGGCGGAAACCCGTCAGCCAGCTTGACCCAGGTTGATCTCGGGCTTTTTGTCGAAGACACTTGGCGAGCGCGCTCGAACCTCACCGTTGGCATCGGACTCAGGTATGAAACGCAGAATCATTTGGGGGATTGGACTGATTTCGCTCCGCGCGTATCGCTGGCGTGGGCACTACGAACCGGATCGGCGAAAAAGCGGAAAGTCGTGCTGCGGTTCGGCTCCGGTATCTTCTACGATCGATTCACTGAAAGCCTTGTCCTGCAAACTATCCGTTTCAACGGGAGCACGCAGCACCAGGTTCTCATCAACAATCCGAATTTCTTTCCAACAGTTCCCGCGCTCTCCGGTCTAGGTCCACTTCAACCGATCGAAACCATCCATCGAGCGGACCCCCTCCTCCGCGCGCCGCGCATCATCGAGAGCTCTGCAGGAATAGAATTTCAATTACCAGGCAAGAGTGTTGCTTCCTTCACGTATCGGACAACACGTGGCATTCACCTGCTGCGATCGAGAAATACGACCGCGCCGCTTCCGTCCGCGCAGTCTTTCATCGTTGTAGCGGAACCTGCGCGACCCATCGGAAACGTAAACACCTACGCGTATGAATCCTCCGGCATTTTGAATCAGAACCAGTTTCTCGCCAAAATTGAGAGCCATTTCAGCCCAGACTTCTCTATCTTCGCGCAATATACCTACGGCCGAGCGTTTGATGACACGAATGGACCTAGTTCGTTTCCAGCGAACCAATATGACTTGCGCGCTGAATACGGAGGCTCTGCGACCGACGTGCGCCATCGCTTTTTCTTAAGTGGAACGGCTAGGGCTCCCTTCGGCTTGGAAGTAAGCCCGTTCATCATTGTGCGTTCCGGTCTTCCATTCAATATCACTATGGGCAGGGACGCTAATGGAGACTCGCTATTCACCGATCGTCCCGCCATCGCTAGCGATCTCTCTAAACCCGGAGTGATAGTTACGCGATTCGGAGCATTCGATCCGAACCCATCCGCCGGACAACCCGTTGTTCCTCGAAACTTTGGAAGCGGGTCGCCCTATTTCACTGTAAGTCTGCGGGTGAGTCGTGAGTTCAGCCTGGGCCGGGTAACCGTGCCAATTAGGGCGGAACGCCCCTACAAGCTGCGGTTATCCGTATCCGCTCGAAACTTGCTCAACACTAACAATCCCGGTCTCCCGATTGGTAACCTCGCGTCACCTCTATTCGGATTGTCGAATTCCATAGCCCACAGCTCCGGTCCCGACCGCCAAGGTGGCAATAACCGCTCCTTCGACTTCCAGGTCCTTTTTACGTTCTGAATCACAGCGATATCTCTGCTTCCTTTTAGCGGTCGTTGGCGCGAGAGGCAGATTGCCGCAAGTCGCTCCGCCTACGGCGGCACCGTGTCCCTTCCGAGTTGATTATCTCAGCGTATCTCATTGCAACACAAAGACTTAGCGCGAGATAAGTATGGTTTCTCTATTGCACCACATAAGCGCGCACGACATGCAACCGTTCGCTTGCCGCTAGTAGCGAAGGCATTGCGCAATTTGCTTGGGACACACGCAGCACAGCAGCGATTCAAAGCAGCTTTGGAGAAAACCAAACCATGCGAAGCAAATCCCCAGCGTTCGTGATCGTTGCGGTCGGTCTGTTGACGGAGACTTTGTCCGGAAGCGCTGTCCTAGCGACAACTCCGCCTCCTGATGATGGCGCGCGTGCTAGCAAGACCGAACTCACTTTCTTTGCTGGCATTTCGGCTCCCGTTAACAAGGAAACCACCGGTTTTGGATTGGAGATCAAGACAGGCACACCGATCGGCGGCCGAGCGCTCTACAACTTTAGCGAGCACCATGCCGTCGAGTTCAGCATCGCCAACCCACTTTCGGTATCGGCCAACTACGTCTACCACTTCTCTTCTTTCCGTGGCAAATGGGTGCCGTATGTAACTGCGGGCATTGGCGGGGCTCGGCGCGAGATCGCTCTCAGCGACAACAACCAACCCGCTCAACTTAATTCTAATTTGATGGAGACAGGTCCAGACCGCGGCCAAACCGCATTCACCGGCAACTTTGGTGGTGGCTTGAAATATTTCTTCACGAATAAGTTTGCCCTTCGCTTCGACGTGCGTGATCAAGTCGGTAATTATAAGGGGACCTTCAGCAATGTGGCCGGTGTTCCCGGAGGAATCGTCAGAGCCAGTAAAACGTTAAATGATTTTCAAATCACAGGTGGAATCGTCTTCCGCTTCGGCAAAAATTGAATCAGACCAGGAGGGAATGCTAGATGCGTGAGAAATCCGACGACAACCAAAGACTCCTCGTGTTGCTGGCTATTCCGATCGCTATCGAGTTTGGCCTCGCATGGACCCTCTACCTCCTGCTTTGGAAGGCGTAAAGCAGCATAAACCCATGCAAGCAAGCTAGCGGCAAACTGCCTAAGTTTGGCCTGGTTAGGACGGGCCCCCGTGCTGCAGGAGCAACAAGGGAAAGTTCTGAGCTGCTGGCACGTACGAGCCCCTAATCGGATAAGCTACATCTCGCTGACGGCGAGAGTCTGCTTCTGGAAATTGCGAACTCTCGGTGCATTTGACTGCGTAGTTGGATAACCGACATCTGGCGCTCACTGTCCAGAAACGGGGTTCCGGGAAATAGGCCCCCTTCGTTGATGTTCAAGAATCCCCACATAGTGACAGTGCAACAGTTGCTCGGGGATTTGACCGTCATCGTAACCATGCGTTATACGCACACAAATCTCGATTCAAAAAAGGCGGCAGTCGCGGAACTCGAAAGTTTTGGTGACAATTTGGTGACAGTACGCACCAAAATGCAGCAATCGATTCCAAAATTGTCACCCAACGTCCCGCTAAGAGCTGTTGCCAGTTATACTTAGAAACGGAGGAGTGGGTGAGCGGTTGAAACCGGCGGTCTTGAAAACCGTTAGACTCGAAAGGGTCTCGGGGGTTCGAATCCCTCCTCCTCCGCCATATCTCAGAGGG
>JGI12635J13318_1000015_pt1 | contig 40283 bp, 39 predicted proteins | sample BlaSpr_A8_OM2_M2_FD_13318 | JGI IMG/M metagenome (IMG submission 13318) | reverse complement strand
TGGTAGTGCCATTGGCTGGCTCGAAGGCATGTACGTCTACCGCAAGCACCACGACCCCAGGATCGGCGGCGGGGAGTGGGAGACCTACGCGGAGTCGCAAGAGAGCAGTGAGCGCGGCACCGGCAACCTCGGCTCCCCATATGTGCCGCTGGATAGCTGGGTCTATCCCGCGATGGAGCGGCTTGCGGGACTCGGTGTGCTCACCGATGAGTTCATGGGGATGCGGCCTTGGACGCGAGGCGAGTGTGCACGGCTGGTGAATGAGGCGGCAGATCAGTTGCCAGACGTTGGGACCGGAAATGGTGAGGCATCAGGACTTATCGAGGCGCTGCAGCGCGAATTTCGGTCGGAGGCGGAGTCAGCGGACGGAGATGGCGGCGGAGCATTTCGTTTAGAGTCCCTATATTCACGGACGGAGCATATCTCCGGAGCACCTATCAACAACGGCTATTATTTCGCGCAGACGCAAATCAACGATTTTGGGCGTCCGTATGGCGAAGGCTGGAACACCGTGAACGGTTTTTCGGCATACGCGACGCGGGGCCGTTGGGTCGCCTACGTACGCGGGGAGTTGCAGACCGCACCAGGGGCACCAGCGCTTCCCTTAGCGGCGCGACAAACCATCCTGAGGGCAGACCAACTTCCGCCGTCCTTTGTGCCGCCGGACGGAAGTCAGCCGGCAGTGAGCCAGTCCGAATTACTCGATGCTTACGTCGCAATGATGCTGTCGAATTGGCAACTATCTTTCGGCAAACAGAGCCTCTGGTGGGGACCTGGCGACGGTGGCCCGATGATGCTCAGCGACAATGCCGAGCCGATCAACATGTTTCGGATCAACCGCGTCTCGCCACTCAAGTTGCCCAGCATTCTCGGCTGGCTTGGTCCAATGAGAACGGAGTTCTTCTTGGGCCAGTTCTCCGGACACGAATTACTCTTGACCCCTTCGGGTCTTATTGCGCAGTTCGGCCAGTTGCTCAATCCCCAGCCATTCATTCACGGGCAGAAAATAAACTTCAAGCCCACTCGTAATTTCGAATTCGGCGTCTCGCGTACGACGGTCTACGGCGGACCCGGTTATCCCCTTACCTTGCATACTTTCTTCCGCAGTCTCCTTTCCACCGCGAATGCGGGAACCTTCGGTACACCTCAGAAGCCAGGGGACCGGCGCTCGGGAGTGGATTTCAGTTATCGGCTTCCCGGCTTGCGGAATTGGCTAACGTTCTATGGCGACGGCTTCACGGAGGATCAATATTCACCGATCGGGTATGCCGACCGTTCTATATGGCACGCGGGGCTATTTCTTTCCCAGGTTCCGCGGGTCCCGAAGCTAGATCTTCGAGTCGAGGGCGTCTACTCCGACAACCCGTTGGGAGGCAAGATCGGCCCTGGCTATTTCTATTTCAATTCCACGTGGATAGACGGGTATACGAATAACGGGTACCTGATGGGCAGTTGGATTGGCCGGGCGGGCCAGGGCGCGCAGGCGTGGACGAATTACTGGTTCACCTCGCGCAACCGCTTGCAGTTTAGTTTCCGGCACCAGAAGATCAGCCAGCAATTTCTTCCCGGCGGAGGCTCGTCGACCGACGCGGGCGTTCGAGGCGATTACTGGTTGCGATCGAATCTCAGTGTTTCTGCTTCGGTGCAATACGAACGATGGCTCATCCCCGTTATTCAGCCCAATGAATCGCGAAACGTAACGGCCGCAGTGGAGATTTTGTTCCAGCCGCACAAATTGTTCCGGCGTTCGCCCATGAGTGAGGACGCCCCTACGTCGGAGAATGGAGGCCGGCCGTGAATTATTCGAGCGGCGCTCCTGTTCGCCAGCCAGTGCCGGAGTTGCCTGAGAGCGACTTCCCCGGAACGACTGTGCCATTGGAGATTTCGGAAAAAGGTGAGAACAACCTTGCGACTACCAGGCTGATCTGGGTAAACCGTGGGACGCTGGCTCGCGTTGCGCTGTACGCACTGGTGGCGAGCACGATAGTCGCGTTCCTCATCCCTTCACGATATGAATCAGTGGCACGCTTGATGCCGCCGGACAATCAGTCCAGTTCCGGGCTGGCCATGGCGGCTGCGGCAATGTCTGGAGCGGCCGGTGGGCTTGGGGGGATCGCCACCGATTTCCTGAGACTCAAGAGCACGAGTGATGTCTTCGGGGGCATCCTGACCAGCCGCACCGTGCAAGACAAGCTGATCGAACACTTCGATTTGAAGAAACTTTATGGGACTCGGAGCATGGAGGATACACGGAGGGCACTCGCGGAGCATACCGGCATTTCCGTGGATCGCAAGAGCCAAATCATCGCCATCTCCGTCACGGACAGGAGTCCACAAAGAGCCGCAGCGATAGGTCAGGCATATGTAGAGGAACTGAACCGTTTGGTGGCCGAGTTGAGCACTTCTTCGGCACGTCGCGAACGTATTTTCCTTGAAGAGCGTTTGCAAGCGGTCAGTCAGGACTTGGAAGCGGCCGAGAAAGACTTTAGCCAATTCGCAAGTAAGAACACTGCGATCGACGTTAAAGAACAAGGTAAGGCCATGGTCGAGGCGGCAGCGCTACTCCAGGGCCAGCTCATTGCCGCGCAATCGCAATACGAAGGACTGCGAGAGATCTACACCGACAACAATCCTCGCGTGCGCACGGTCAAGGCTCGCATTGACGAGCTTCAACGACAACTCGAGAAGCTGGGCGGGAAAGGCGAAAGCGCAACAAGCATCTCAAGTCAATCTGGCGACTCCATGTATCCTTCCATCCGGAAACTGCCGCTGCTCGGTGTCACCTTCGGGGATTTGTATAGGCGGACAAAGATCCAGGAGGCCGTTCTCGAGACTCTTACTAAAGAGTATGAGATGGCCAAAGTCCAGGAAGTCAAAGAAATTCCCACAGTGAAAGTCCTGGACGTCGCGCACATTCCGGATAAGAAGTCGTTTCCGCCACGTTTGCTGATTATGTTTCTGGGAACGGCATTTTCCTTTGTCATCGCGACCACTTGGATATTCGGAAAAAACATGTGGGACGAAACGGATGCGAGCGATGTGCGGAAAGTCTTTGCACAGGAAGTTTTCTCGACTGTCGCAGCGCACGTCCCGGTGTTTTCACGGAATGGTTCCGGGAAACACTCGGTGAATGGCGGGGCTTGGGGCCATTTCCGGCGGCGAGGGCTGGGAAGCTCCGCGAGTCCTGAGGGTGACGAGCAAGAGCAGTCGAAGTAGGCGGCTTTTGTCTGTAAGTAGTTAATTGTAAATGGGTTAGGTCACAAACGCCCCTGTAAGTGACGGGGCGAAGCTGTCTGGCTACCAGGGCCACTGCGATTTGATATGGGAACAGCGACGTTCCACAAAACTGCAATCGAGGCTCGCACGAGCCTGGCGGTAGAGATTGTTGATCCGCTGTGGTACGCGGCGTACACCAGCGCGAATCATGAGAAGCGCGTGGCGGAACAACTCGGGGTGCGATCGGTAGAACACTTTGTGCCGTTGTACGAGTCGGTGCGCCGGTGGAGGGACCGGAAGGTGCGACTCCAGCTTCCCCTGTTTCCGGGGTATGTGTTTGTGCGGCTGGCGCTGCGCGACCGGCTACGGGTGCTGCAGGTGCCGGGTGTGGCGCGGCTCGTGGGGTTCAACGGGCTGCCGTGCGCATTGCCAGAGTCGGAAATCGAGGCACTGAAAGCGGGGTTGGCAAGCGGGATTCGGGCTGAGCCGCATCGCTATTTGACGGTGGGACGACGGGTACGGGTCAAAGCGGGGCCGCTTGCAGGAATGGAAGGGGTTCTCACGCGAAAGAAAAACGGCGCGCGATTCGTGATTTCGCTGGACCTAATTATGCGGTCGGTGGCTGTGGAGGTAGATGCGCTGGAGCTCGAGCCATACGAAAGTGACGAGCGGCCAGTGACGAGCGGCAAGTGAATTCTTGGCGCGCGCAACCAGCAGCACGAGAGCCCGAAGAGGGTCTCCCGGATTTCGGCATGAATGCTCGCACAGATTACACAGACTGCCACCTGACTTATGCGGGTTAAGCGTGATTAACGCCGCTAGGCAGTACCCTGGAAGACCTCGAACAGCGAGGGCGTGAGTTTCTGAAAACTGAAATCGAACAGATCGAAACCATCGAGACGGCGGCGGGCAGTGAAGCTGCTCCAGAGCACGGCTCGAGATTGTCAGCGCTTGCGCGCGATGTGGCCACGATGAGTGGGGGCACAGCGGCGGCGACGCTGTTCAATACCCTCATTGTCATTCTGGTCCCGAGGCTGGTTAGCATCGAAGATTTCGGATACTGGCGACTGTTTCTTCTGTACACAGGATATGTGGGCTTGCTCCATATGGGCTTCGCCGACGGCGCCCTACTTCGTTGGGCAGGAAAATCGTCCCAGGATGTTCAGCGCGAAATCACGCCCTCGCTCAAATTTCTTACGTGGCAGCACCTCGCTATCATGGTGCCCGCGTCCATAGTTCTTGCGTTTTGGTCGTCGCCACGCATCCAGTTCATCGGCGTCGCAGTGTTTGTGTTCGCGCTTTCCTATAACTTGTCAGTGGTTCTTCAATTTAGCCTACAAAGCGCGCGACTCTTCAAACCCGTAGCACTTGCAACGGCGGCCGCCCCCGGCGCTTTCGTACTGTTGACTTTTCTCTGGAGCCTGCACGCTGTGCCAAATTATCGCGAGCTGATCGTTCTCTACTGCACCGCCTGTGTAGGCGTGCTCGTTTACCTTTGGGTCCGAGTCAGACCGAATCGAAGCTCTTCCAGGCCAGATTCCGCTTGGGCTTTCGGGAAATCGTGCGTCTTGTTCGGTTGGCCAATCGTGCTGGCCAACGGCGGCCTCATCCTCGTGCAATCGGCTGACCGGCTCGCAGTAAGCTTCACCTTACCAATCCGTGATTTTGCGCAGTACAGCCTGGCGGCCAGCACGATGTTTGTTCCCGTGGCGGCCATCGCGGCGATCTACCGCGTGTTTTTCTCGCATGTTGCCGCGATAGAACATGAAGGTCGCACCCGAGTCTACGCACACGCTTCGAAGTTTCTACTGCTTGCCTGGAGCTTGCTGCTGCCCTACTTCTTCGTTTTGGAAGTGTTCGTGCGGCGTTTCCTACCGAAGTATGTACCTGGTTTACGTATTGCCGGGATTCTCCTGCTCGGCGTGAGCTTTCTGGCCGGCATTCAGATCCTTCACATGACGTTTGCTTATCTTTACGGAAGGCAGCGGCAGTTTTTACTTCTGACCATCGGCGCGCTGGTGGTGACCTTTTCAGTGGTACTCGGCACGGCACTCTGGCTGCGTTCGCTTGTCGCTGTGGCCATCGGGCAAGTCGGGGCGCTTGCACTCTGGTGGCTCGCCAATGAATGGAACCTGAGAGAAACCACGGGCCATCGCTTGAAAGAATGGTTGCGACTCATGATTGTGTTCGCATGGTCGGCAATTAGCTACGGCACGGCAATGAAGTACGTTGGGAGCATTGGCCTGCGAGCACTGGTCTACTACGCGCTGGTGGTCGGGTGCTTGGCCTTGACATGTTATCCGGAGATTCGAATTACTTGGAACTTACTGTCCCGGGCGGTGCCTCGGGCGATCATTTACGGAACGAGGGGCTGAATTGAGCGTGGCTAACCCTCGACCGGCTTGTTAACAACCTAGGGGATGTCGAATGAATCTGGGGGGAATGGCTTGATGATCGAGGACAAGGGATCTTTGCGGAATGATGCCCGACCGAAAGTGTCGGTAATCATCGTTACGTACAAGTCGGCTGGTGAAATACCCGACTGCATAGAAAGTCTGTTGAAACAGTCGGTGCCGGTCGAGGTCTTCCTTGTAGATAACGCCTCGCCAGATGATACCCCGCAGATGGTTGCTGATTATGCGACGCGTTTCGAGAATATTCATGCGATTCTGAACACAGAGAATATGGGTTTGGCTGCGGGGAACAATACTCCCCTGGGGAAATGCCAGGGGGATTATGTTCTCATGCTGAACCCAGACACGGTGCTTCGTGAGAATAGTTTGGAGCGTATGGTTGATTTTCTTGACCGAAATCCGGATGCAGGGGTCCTGGGGCCGAAAAACCTCTATGCAGACGGAATGCCCCTTGTCAGCGCTCACCGGCATTGGGGGCTCCTGCACGTGCTGCTGTGGCGCGTCATACCCTATCGTTTTTCGCGGAGGCTGTACGACCGGCTTTCGTCCTACAAAGGTCAGGATCCGTTGTTCGTGTCTGGAGCTTGCCTACTGATTCGCCGCAGCATTTTCGAGCAGATCGGCGGCTACGATCCTGAATACTTCCTGACGGTCGAAGATGTCTGCGACCTTTGTATTCGAGCTAGGCGAACCGGTTGCCGCGTTGTTTTCCTGCCGGATGCGGAAGTTTTCCATTTTACCGGAAGAAGCTGCGTACAGGCGCCATATATAGTCGTTTGGCACGGAAACCGTGGAACGGTCTACCACTTCCTGAAACACAAAGGAATCGTTCAGGCTCTGGTAGTTTCACTTCTATTGATCATTGCTGCTGCTGCACGGGTTGTGATTGCGGCAATTCTAGGCATTACAAAGAAAAAATATCGAAGTGTAGCTCGGATATATGCGAGCGTCTTCTGGAGCCTTATGGTCCGAAATCCCATCCGCGCAAATACCTGGCGGCTCGGCACGTCATTACATGAAAGTCAAGTTTGCCCCGCCCCGAAGAGAGACGGCCAACGTCTGTGGTAACCATACAAAACGCGCCCTGCGGTATTACGGAAATCAACTACTCGGTGGATCTCCTTCGGAGAGACGACGACGAGAGAAGTCATATCAGGAGAGAGTTGGAACTAATTAAAGCAAAATATCAGATCAAAAATTGTAAAGTCTTGGACCTAGGCTGTGGTCTAGGACAAAATCTTGAGCTGTTCAGATATGACAATACCGTGGTTGGGATCGAAGGTTTGGCTAGCGCTGTAGCGGTGGCTCGGTCACGAGGTCTGACCGTATTTGAACAGAATTTAGAGAGCAACCTTGATGTTGGGACCGGTACGGCAGACTGGGTGCTATGCCTGGATGTCCTCGAGCACCTTGTTACGCCCATGCATCTGATGCTGGAAATACGTAGAATTTTGCGGGACGACGGCAAGATGGTTCTGAACGTTCCGAATCACTTTGATCTTTCCGGCAGGCTAAAACTCCTGCTGGGTGATAACCTGGACGTACATAAGTACTTTCCGGAAACTCACGACTGGGATAACCCTCATCTGCGCTTTTTTACTCACTCTGGAATGACACAGATGCTCCAGGCAAGTGGATTTCAGCCCGTGGAAGATAGATCTGGCCACTTCTGTGCCTTTCCTAAGCGAGCTCTTCTTCAACGTATGGGCTTGGGTTTTGTGCTGCACTATCTAGCCAGGAAGAAGCCGTCTATGTTTGCAGCAGGCTTTTTCTTGATCGTGGAAAAAACCTAATCCCACATCGGAATTCGACCCGATGGAAACATGGTTGGTCGCCACCGAGCCATGACTTTGCCTAAAAGGCTGTTTTTTTATACGGATGCCGCCGAATATGGCGGCCACGAAGCGATGACGCTTGAGGCAGTCCGGTGTTTCTGCCAAAACCCAGACATAGACTTCAAAAGAGGCGGTTGAAAATATGGAGCGCGGACTACCTTCATTATCGGTATCTTTGGCCGAACATCGAGGCGGCGGTCCAACGGGCACGCCTTTCTGTTTCATGTGAGGTGCCAACTATTCTGGATGTCGGATGTGGCCGCAAGCCATATTCCGACCTCTTTGGAAAGTCCAACTACATCGGCCTTGATTACCGAACAGATGACACGTCTCCGGACGTGGTGGGAGACGTAATGCGGCTCCCGATTTGCTCCGGGGCTGCAGACATAGTCTTTTCAACGCAGGTGATCGAGCACGTTCCGAATCCTGGTCTGATGATCAGGGAGTGTTACCGGGTCCTGAAACCCGGCGGGTGCCTAATTTTGACCGGGCCCTTTTATTGGCCTCTTCATGAAGAGCCTTTTGATTTCCATCGCTTCACGAAGTACGGCTTTGCGCACCATCTTTCGGAAGCGGGGTTTTCCGAATGGGAAATCAGGGAGGATGGAGGTGATTGGGCACAGTTTTTCTTGTCGATGAGTCTGCGCGTCTGTCCCAGATGGCTTGCGCCCTTAAGAGTTATGATCAACTGTGCCGGAGCCTTACTGGACTCGGTTCAGAATCCCAAGATTTCTCCAGCTAACTACACGATTCTCGCAAGGCGCTGAACGATGTCTGACGGTTGTAAATCAATTCTTTTCTACAGCGATGCCGCCGAATATGGCGGCCACGAAGCGATGACGCTCGAGGCAGTCCGGTGTTTCTGCCAAAACCCAGACCTCAATCTGTCCTTTGCTTTTTACGGACGTAATGATCGCCTCCGCGAAAGATTGAAGGCCATAAAGAGTTCGTCGGGTAACCTTGCGCTTTTGCCGCTGGACTTTAGACCGAAGAGCTTGTCGGCCCTCAGGGCGTTGGTCAGCCTGACGAAGATCAAGCGCATTAAGGCTTTGATGAAGCAGATTAATCCGGATGTTGTAGTGGTCTCACAGGGTCGGATCGAAGCGAGTAGCATGGGTTTGCTGGCTGCCAAACGCGCGGGATTTGAGACTATCAGTTATATCCCCATGGCTCATCCGGTGTGTGTATCCGGAAAGCCGTTTGCTTTGTGGCTTCGCGAGAAAGTGAACGGCTACTTTTATCGTTTACCCGACAAGATAATAACTATCAGTGAAACTGCACGACTCATGTTACTGGAGAGAGGAGCTAGCTCTAACATCGTCGTTGTACCCAACGGAATAGAAGCAAGAGCCATTCGGGTGTCCGACCGGCAAAGATTCCGAGAAACTCACGGAATAGAGAGGGACGATTATGTAGTTGCTGTGGTCGGCCGAATTGATTTCAGACAAAAAGGGCAGGATTTCGCTCTTCAGGCGATAAGCCGTTTTCAGCGTGAGCTTCGGGACTACAGGTTCTTGTTCATCGGTGGCGGTCCCGACGAACACAAACTCAGGACATTCATCACAAGTCTGAACCTGGAGCAAAAAGTTCAAGTTTTGCTGTGGAACCAAGAACCTGCTGAAATCTATGCGGGCATCGACATGCTGCTGATCCCGTCGAGATTTGAGGGCGTTCCGCTCGTTATGCTCGAAGCAATGTCGTGCGGATTGCCTGTCGTCGCTTCGAACGTTGACGGAATGGCAGAGTTATTGCCACCAACTTGGCTATTCCCATACGGAAATTGTCGAGCTCTAATCGACACGTTATTACACGTCAGAAACAGCGACAACTCGAGTCTGCTCGAATTACATCAGAACCGGATTGTCAACGAATTTAGTACTGAAAATTTTTGCCTGAAGCTTAACCAGGCTGTTTTTGAGTAGGCCTTTCGGCAACCGCTTATGATTTCACCTGCCCTCGCAAACTTAGCGATAGGCGTGTCTCTCTCCGTGACTCTCGTTACCTATATTCTGCTGAGTAGGTACGACGGAAGCTATATAAATATATTTGTCCCATCGCTACTGGTCGCTATTCCCGCTTTTTATTTGTTACCGCTTATATACATATTTCTATTTGGCGTCACGGTTAGCACTTATGCGTTTGTATATGTCTATGCGACTTTGGCACTGGAAAATATCGCTTTTGTCTATGGCTACGCGCGCGCTAATAAGAGTGTCCTTCGACTGCCTTTCCGGTTTTCCCATAGGAACTTTGGCCTGCTTGCGTGGGCTTGCGTCGGCCTTGCAGTGTTGACCTACCTGCCTGTGCTGGTGGAGTTCCGAGAGTATTTGCTGAATCCTCGGGAAATTTACACGCATACGCGAACTGGCTTCGGACTGCAGTTCTACATATCGAGTATTCTCGCCTATTTGGCGGTCATTCTGATTCTTTTCACGACACGGTCGTGGCTAATCAAAACCGTGGTAATAACCATCGCTGCCGGAGTCCTCTTACTCCACGGAAGCAAGGGCCAGGTATTAAATCTAGTTCTCCTGCTGGCTTTATTCCATGTATATGTGAGAGGTAGAAAGGTCTCTTTGATAGCTGCATTGACGGCCTGCTCATGCATAGCGTTGGTTGTCGTTCTGTTGTTTGCGTCAACTATGTACTTGGGTGAGGGACCCAGCGAGGTGCTGGAAACAATTAGCCAGTATTCGGACTATACGCGGAATGCTTTCTTAGTGATTGACGAGCACTTTCCCCTACAGTACGGTCGCCTAACTCTTGAATTAAACACAATTGCGCTTATCCCGCGTGCTTTTATGTCCAGTAAACCCAAAAATTTCGGAGCGTTCGTCTTGGATGAGGAGTTTTATCCAGAATCGTTTGACAGTGATACAGGATCACCGGACTTTGGAATCGGTGTGCAGTACGCTGATTTCGGATTTCTGGCGATTGCTTACCTAGCTCTATTTTCGATGTTTAGGGGGTGGTTAGCGCGCATCTTTATAGGTCGCCTGAGGCTTACTAAACATCCGGCTGATTTTTTCGTCTTGGCATTTCTAGCCGAGATATCTGTCATGCCGCTTGGGGGTGCAGGTTGGCTCCTTCCGGAGGCGCTGTTTGTAGCGATAGGTTTGCGCTTCCTGTCAACCATTGGGAGCAACAGAACATACGTGGAGGGTCGAGGACAAAAGGATGTACCCGGGGCTGCGCGGGCACTGGGTGCGCTAAACCATGCCGAAGGGATCCGCTAAAACGACTGAAATTCTCTACGACGCGCGCTGGATAGGGAACCACGGCATCGGCCGATTTGCTGGCGAGGTCTATAAGATGCTTCCGGGTCTTACTCCCTTTCAGAGCCGCCGTCGGCCGTGGCACCCGCTCGACCCGGCTTTTTTGGGTGCGGCGCTATGGCAGAAGAAACCTAAACTGTTCTTTAGTCCAGGATATAACTCTCCACTAGGTTGGCCTAGGCCGTTTGTGTTCACCCTTCATGATCTCAATCATCTCTGTGTGCGAGAGAACTCAAATGCTGCGAAGCGGGCCTACTACAAACACGTGATCCGGCCAGCGTGTCATCGAGCAGCTGTTGTCTTGACGGTGTCTGAGTACTCCAAGCATGAGATTACCGCGTGGGCCAAAGTGAAAGAGGAAAAGATCGTTAATGTTGGCAACGGCGTGGGCTCGCCTTTTGTTCCAACAGGGCGGAAATACGAGCCGGGATACCCATACTTACTTTATGTGGGTAGCCGGAAAGCGCACAAAAACCTTCCTCGTTTGCTGGAAGCTTACTCCATATCAGGTGTCCGTCGAGATGTGCGCCTCGTTCTTTCCGGGAGCCCGGACCGGTGTCTGTCAGGAGAGATCGAGCGCCTGGGACTGACTGGAGACGTTGTCTTCGCTGATTCAAACGCGGACGGAGAGTTGTCTGATGTGTATCGCGGCGCACTCGCATTTGTGTTTCCTTCTCTGTACGAAGGGTTCGGTCTACCACCCCTGGAAGCAATGGCTTGCGGAATTCCGGTCTTGGCGTCGAAAGTGTGCTCACTTCCCGAAGTTATAGGCGACTCAGGGGTTTTGGTGGACCCGCTTGATGTTGAAGCCGTTGCCGATGGCATACGCCGGCTTGTTCAGGATTCGGACTTGCGAGCAGAACTACGTGAAAAGGGGCTCCTTCGAGCGAAGAAATTTTCCTGGGATGAAACGGCACGTAGGACCCGAGAAGTTCTCCAAATGGTAGCCGCCTGAGGACTGAGAGACGGTGATGTCAGCGATTAAAACCTCTATCGTGATTCCGACGAAGAATGGGGCAGAGGATATAGGAGCTTGCCTCGAGGCTGTTTATTCTCAGAAGGACGTGGGACGATTTGAAGTGCTGGTAGTGGATTCGGGTTCCACGGACAAGACACTCGAAATCGTGCGGCGCTATCCAGTCCGTCTGGAGCAGATTCCTCCGGAGGCGTTCCACCACGCGCGCACGCGAAATTACGCGGCTGGCCTTGCAAAGGGAGAACTCCTTGTGTTTCTCTCGCAAGACGCCACTCCTGCCTCTGACACATGGCTTGGCACGATGATTTCCAACTTCGACGATCGGTCCGTAGGCGCTGCTTATGGTCGGCAGTTGCCAAAGCAAGGTTCCACGCCTGAGCGTCGGGAGGTGCTGGACGCCGTCTACGGTGGCGAACGAGTCGAGAAAGATCCGCGTCGCGCTCAGGAATGCGGCTTTCGGTATTATCACTTCTCGAGTGTAAATTCCTCGATTCGAAAAGAGGTGTGGCAAGCGACGCGTTTTCCGGACGACCTCAAAGTGTTTGAGGATCTTGGCATTTCCAAGCGTATCCTCGATGCTGGCTGGAAAATCGTCTACGAACCGCGAGCTATCGTCTACCACTCGCACAACCACACAACCATAGGGCTATTCAAGCGCTACTTTGATGGAGGCGTTATCTGGAGGCGCCTGGGCCTTTGGAATAGCCGGACAAGGTCCTCCATGCTGAAGGAAGCCGGACGGCTGCTCCGGAAAAAACTCGGCCGATCTGGCGGCAACACCGCCGGCGGGACGGGCAGCGCTTCGATTCGTCAGGATCTCGCGAGGTCGCTAGGTATGTTCCTGGGCTTGCATGAGCGATATCTACCGGTTGCCCTCAAGCGGCGTCTGAGTGCGTATCGACTATTTGAGTGACACGAAACAACGTAGCGGTAACCTGATCCGCTCAGAGCGGGTGCTCCCGTGCAATCGACGGCTGGCGCAGTACGTTGTGGATGGGGCGACTACGAATCCATCGATTATGTTCAAAGATGGCGCAGCGGATCCCGTAGACGATTGCAGGGAGAAAGTGAAGGCAATCTTACGGAAGAGCGAAGAACCCCCACGAGCTATTTTGCCGAGAACTGTTGATCCACCACAGATGCAATGTTCTTTGGAACGTCGAAACTTGCCTGCCCCGTGGAGGGGCGGCAAGAGAGCGTTGGACTTGATGGTCGGTGTGAGCCTCATCCTTCTTCTCTCGCCTCTCTTCGTTCTCGTGGCTCTGCTTGTGGCTCTTGAAGATGGATGGCCAGTTATTTATCGAAGGCATGTCGTAGGGAAAGACGGCGAATTCGACGCCTACAAGTTTCGCAGCATGCGTAAGGATGCAGATGCCGCCCTGTCTGCAAATTCTGCTCTGAAGGAAGAATTTGAACGCAACTTCAAACTCAAACACGACCCCCGCGTCACGCGGATCGGGAGCCTTCTCAGAAAACTCAGCCTTGATGAGTTACCGCAGCTATTCAATGTGTTAAAAGGCGAGATGAGTCTGGTAGGCCCGAGAATGATATCGCCAGCTGAACTTGAAAAGTACGGCCCGCATAAAGTGCTTTTACTCACAGTTAAGCCCGGTCTCACGGGCCATTGGCAAGTGAATGGGAGGCAAAGCGTTGACTATGAGGAGCGTGTGAGAATGGACCTGCACTACATCAATAACTGGTCCCTCGCCATGGACTTAAAGATTTTACTCAAGACTCCTTATGCGGTTCTGAAGAGAGAGGGTGCGTACTGATGACATCAATTCTGGTCACAGGGGGTGCGGGGTACATCGGCTCCGCGTGCTGCAGGCAACTGATGAAGCTGGGGTGTACGGTCACGGTCGTCGATGATATGTCGAACGGGCATGCCGAGGCGGTCCCTTCAGACGCATCACTCCATCATATTGATATAGGAGATAGCGACTCTCTTTCAGGGATCCTGTCGACAAATAAGATTGATGTCGTGTTTCATTTTGCTGCGAAGGCTCTGATCCCTGAGTCCATTACCAATCCCGGCGTGTTTTTCGATGTTAACGTTGCGCGCAGCGTTGTGATGCTTGAGACTCTGAGGAAACACGGCGTTAGAAAGTTTGTATTTTCCTCGACCGCAGCCGTATACGGCACGCCGACCATTGTTCCGATCCCTGAGGATCACAGTAAAGAGCCGATCAACTCCTACGGGGAAAGCAAGTTAGTTCTCGAAAGAATTCTGCAGTGGTACGCCACAGCCTATGGCTGGAGCGTTGTGGCGTTCCGCTACTTTAACGCGTGCGGAGGCGCTTCTGATTGGGGAGAATGCCACGAGCCTGAAACACATATCATTCCCCTGCTCTTACAAACCGTTTCGGGGCGGCGCCCAATATTTGAAATTTACGGAACAGATTACCCTACACCGGACGGAACCTGTCTCCGTGATTATGTCAATGTCGTTGACATCGCCGAGGCCCACCTCCTTGCCCTGCACAAGATGGATAGGACTGGATTCCACGCCTACAATATCGGCACTGGCAGGAGTCATTCTGTGAAGGAAATATGTCAGACCGCAGAACGGATCGCAAAAAAGAAAATCCACACACGCGCTGCCACACGTCGACCCGGGGATCCGGCCGTGTTGTGTGCAAGCCCCAAGAAACTGAAAGATGAATTTGGTTGGGCTCCGAAGCACTCGGACTTGGACGAAATCATAGCGGGTGCTTGGGACTGGGAACAGACACAGTGTGGCAAGCTGATGGCGCGGTCCTGAGTCACCTGTAAATTAGGCAAAGAGGATAGCAGGTGGTGATTTCGAGGTGGCCGGTTTGCTCTTCAGATTTTTTGTGAAACACAGTTGGAACCTGTTCCTTAAAGTCGTGTGAATGAGTAAACCCATATTTCAGATCCCGGAGGGGGGCGCGTGAACGACGGCACCGAGATTGTAGACGCAAAGCAATATTTTCAGGAATTACAGCGCGTCGTGATTGGTCTGTCCCACGAGGGCATCGACCAGATCGCTGAGACCCTGGTGACAGCTTATGAAGCCGGGCGGACGGTATACCTGTTTGGGAATGGTGGAAGCGCCGCACTGGCTTCTCATTTCGCTTGCGATCTTGGAAAAGGCACTGCGTGCTGTAATGGAGGTAAGAGGTTCCGTGTGCTCGCTCTCACTGACAATCTACCTACTCTGACAGCTTGGGCAAACGACTCCAGTTACGAAGACGTCTTTTCGGAACAGCTGAGGAATTTTGTGCAGCCGCAGGATGTTGCATTCGCCATAAGCGGAAGCGGAAACTCCAAGAACGTCCTGAATGCTCTCCGGGTAGCCCGAGAAGCAGGGGCCACGACAGTAGGCATCTCTGGTTTCCAAGGTGGGGAAATGAAGTCGATATGCGACACTTGCGTCGTGGTTCCGTCTAACAACATGCAAATCATCGAAGACTTGCATCTCGCAATGGCCCACTCAATTTTCCGTGTCGTTTACAGCCGGATGTCTCGTCGGACTCTGACGGCTTCTTGCCCAGGATAATTGGGGCGAGCCGGTTTAACTGAGTCTAGTCTTATCAATGAAATTAAAATATTTAGTAATTTAGCTGGGTGGTTCGAAACTGCGATGAATCAGAGAATTCGCCAGTCGATTCTGCTTCTGGACTTGCTGTGGATTGCCGCGGCTTTTACACTTGCCTATGCGCTGCGGTACGAATATGTTCAAATCGGCAGCGAGTCGTGGGCTTCTTTTCGGGAATTCGTTCCTGCGGTAGGCTCCGCACTTCTAATTTGGACTTTCCTCTATCTCAACAAGAACCTGGAGGGTTTCAGGGGAGGTTGGCACTTACCGACGGTTATTTCGCAGACTGTAGTCGGCGTTTTCTACCTCATGGCCTTTCTGCTGGCTTTGGCCTTCCTTCAGAAGCGGTACTATTCGCGGTTGCTTTTGCTGTATCTCGCGTGCCTGCTGCCGATTGGCTTGGTCATCATCCGGTGTTTTGTCCGATGGTTGATCTCGGCGCGCTCATGGAAGGGCATTTGCCGGCGAGCAGTTATTCTGGGAAGCGGACACCTTGCTCACGAGTTGGCATACAAGATTACTCGCCACCCCGAGATGCTGCTTGAGGTTGTCGGCTTGCTTTACCCGTCAGGCAGTGATTCCTCAAACGGTTTCGCAAATCCCCCTCAAGAATTAATCTCTCTTCAATCATTGAACGTCCATAGCTTGCTCCAAGAGAAGAACGTCAGCGAGCTGATTGTGGTTTTGCCTCAGCCCCCGGGCTCTGACGCTGAAAAAATCATCTCAAAATGTCGTGAAGCGGGAATGCTCGTCCGTCTTGTACCACAATGGTACGAACTTTATGTTTCTGAGGCTCAAATGATCGAAGTCGACGGCGTTCCGTTAATTTCCCTTGAGGAACGAAATATTTCTGCTGTCGCACTGGGGTTCAAAAGAGCTGTGGATCTGCTTGGTGGACTCTTCTTGCTCATACTTAGTTTTCCGATATTCCTGGCCTCTGTAGTTAACTTGAACCGTCGGCACGGACGAGCATTGAGCGAAGAACTTCGCTGCGGCAGGGCGGGCAGCTCCTTCCGAATGTTTCGCTTGAACATAGATAGGGAGGACTCCAGCCTCAGCGTTTTCGAGAAACTGCTTGTGAGGTTGAGCATGACAGAGTTGCCTCAACTCTGGAATGTACTTCGGGGAGAGATGAGTTTAGTTGGGCCGCGCCCAGAGTCGCCCGAGCGTGTAAGACATTATTCCGATTGGCAACGTCAGAGACTGAGCGTCGCACCAGGTCTGACGGGACTTGCACAGGTTCATGGACTGCGCGAGCAGCATTCGTCTGAGGAAAAAGCGAGATTCGATCTCGAGTATATTTTTCACTGGTCTTTGTTTCTGGATTTCTCCCTCATTGTGCAGACGGCATGGACCCTTGTGGTTCGTTTATTGAAGCCGCCACAAACAAAAACGACAGCCCCCGTTGGAGTGCCCCAGCTCGTTGAGATGACCATCAAGGAGGCTCTGCATGCTGATAGTACGCAGTCCAGTGCGGATTAGCTTCGGCGGCGGAGGAACAGATCTTCCCTCCTACTACGAGAGTTTCGGCGGGGCAGTTCTGAGCACCTCAATCAATAAGTATTTCTATGCGATTCTACAAAAGAGGACCGATGGCAAGATTCAGGTCATTTCTTCTGACCTGCGGGTCGCAGAAACCTGGCACGACATTGCGCGCATGCCGGTGAAGGGGAGCCAGCTTGAGATTCCGCTTTCTGTCATCAAAGATCTGGAATGCGATGTATCAATCGATCTGTTCCTCGCCTCGGAAATACTGCCAGGAACCGGGCTGGGCTCTTCTGCAAGCGTCTGCGTGGGTGTTCTAAAGGCGCTGGCCACTTACCTTGATCTTCGCCTATCGAAATACCAGTTGGCAGAACGTGCCTTCCACGTAACTCGCGACATTCTTGGGAAACCAGTCGGCAAACAGGACGAGTACGCCGCTGCGTTTGGGGGCTTGAATTTCATCACCTTTCAATCTGATGGTGCAGTTCATGTGGAGCCTCTAACGCTGAGGCCAGATATTCTTCGCGAACTCCAGAGAAGCCTGATGCTCTTCTTTACGGGTTCAGCGCACAACTCTTGGCACATCCTCCAAGATCAGGAAAAATCTACGATGACCGGCAAAGGCAGCGCCCTGGAGTCGATGCACCAGATCCGCAAAGCAGCCGAGCAAATGCAAGACGCACTCGTCAAAGGTAATTTTCGTGCGTTTGCGGCTTTGCTGCACCAAGGCTGGGAAGCAAAAAAGAAGCTGTCTGAGGAGATTTCCAATTCCCTGATCGACGAAGCTTATTCGGCAGCGCTTCAATCTGGGGCTCTGGGCGGCAAGATCACCGGTGCCGGCGGAGGAGGCTTCCTGCTCTTGTTTTGTGAAGAGCCCCAGCAGCCAAAAGTCCGTGAAGCCATGGCAAGGCTCAACATACGAGAAATGGGATTCGAGTTTGACCTGCAGGGTGCGCAGGTCGTCGTGAATGACCCATTCATCGACCGAGACGAGCGCTGCGGAACTCGCTGGACCTTTGCTCCTATCTCCGCCCCGCAGACGACCCTCGACCCATCAGCACCGCGTCGCACGAATTTAACCGCTGGTCCGAAATGAAAGCCTTTTTGCTCGCCGCAGGCCACGGAAGCCGCATGCGGCCCCTCACAGATTCGATTCCCAAGTGCTTATTGCCGGTTCGCGGCGTGCCCATCTTGCGGATCTGGCTAAATCTCTGCCAGCGGCACGAAATTGACGAAGTTCTAATAAATGTCCATGCTCACGCCAATATGGTTCGAGAGTTCCTTCAGAAGCAAGGTGACGGTGTTAAAGTATCAGTTTCCGAGGAGACACAATTGCTCGGAAGTGCAGGGACGCTGCTCGCGAATCGCCAATGGCTCGGTTCTGATTCAGTATTTTGGGTTTTCTATGCTGATGTCCTCACTACTGCCAATTTGAGGGATATATTGCAGCTTCACAAACGTCGCCCTTTAGTGGCGACGTTGGGTGTCTGCGACGTTCCGGATCCAAGGCGTTGTGGTATTGTGACCGTGGACAAAGAGAGTATCGTCCGCGAGTTCGTCGAGAAGCCTGAGGTGCCTTCCAGCTCTCTCGCCTTCTCTGGAATCATGGTTGGGAGTCCGGCGCTGCTCGATTTCATCCCGAGCCACATTCCAGCCGACGTTGGTTTTCACGTTCTGCCGAGACTCGTCGGGCAAATGACAGCCTGTCGAATCTCCGACTACGTTCTGGACATAGGAACTCCCGAGAATTATCGAGCGGCCCAAGTGAGTTGGCCCGGTTTTCAATCGCACGTATGAGAGGGAGAACATGTTACGGGCTGCCATTTTCGACATGGATGGAGTGATAGTAGACAGCCATCCAGTCCACAAGAAAACTTGGCGTAAATTTCTGGAATTGCTGGGCAAGGAAATAGACGAAGAACACCTTAACTTTATTATGGAAGGGAGAAAGCGAGACGAGATCTTAAGGTATTTTATGGGAGAGCTTTCCGATGAACAGGTGCGGAGTCTTGGTCATCAGAAGGAGCAATTGTTTAGAGAAGAGTCCGCTGATATGAAAGCGATCGAAGGTCTTCGCGAATTCTTGCAGCAATTAAGCGAAGCTAAAATTGGGCTCGCTGTGGCCTCATCCGGTAGCAACGGCCGTGTGAATTACGTTCTCGATTTATTGGATCTACGGCATTATTTCCAGGCAATCGTAACGGGCGACCAAGTGACGTACGGTAAGCCTGATCCCACTATTTTCCGAGTGGCCTGCGACCAGCTGCGCGTCCGACCTTCTGAGACGCTTGTCTTCGAGGATTCAGTTTCTGGCATTAGGGCTGCAAAGGCAGCTGGCATGAGGTGCGTCGGTGTCGCGACCAACGGCATAATTGCAATCTTGGTTGAAGCCGGCGCGGACCACATAATACCTGATTTTTCCGCCGTTTCGTTTGATCTGATGCGCGAACTCTGTGAATGATCGCTCGCCAAACAAAAAAATCATCAATCCTGTGGCGGAAGCGCAGGAGACGTTAATTTGGTGAAGAACATATGAAAGGTGTTGTGCTCGCCGGTGGCACCGGAAGCCGGCTTTTTCCTATAACACGAGTGACGAATAAGCATCTGCTACCCGTGTACGACAAGCAGATGGTGTACTACCCCATCCAGACGCTGGTGAGCGCGGGAATCCAGGAAATTCTTCTCGTCACCGGCGGAAAGAATGCCGGAGAATTTCTGCGCCTGCTTGGGAACGGCCGCGATTTCGGCTTGAAGCACATCAACTATACCTACCAAGAAGGCGAAGGCGGCATCGCGGAGGCTCTGGGTCTGGCCGAGCATTTTGCCGATGGCGAATCCGTTTGTGTAGTGCTTGGTGACAACATTATTGAAAACAATGTGTGCCACGCCGTTGAAAACTTCAAAAAGCAAAGTCACGGTGCAAAAATTCTGCTGAAGGAAGTTCAAGACGCGGAGCGTTTTGGTGTAGCCGAGATTCGCGGCGATCGTGTTGTCAGCATCGAAGAAAAACCGAGCAAGCCCAAATCGAATTACGCGGTCATTGGAATCTATTTGTACGATGCCACCGTATTTCAGAAAATTCGACGCCTGAAACCCTCCGGACGCGGCGAACTCGAAATTACAGACGTCAATAACTTCTACGTCGAAGAAGGCAATCTGACCTATGAAATTCTTGACGGCTGGTGGACCGACGCCGGCACCTTCGAATCCCTCTTGCGCGCCAATAATCTCGTCGCGGAAACCGGTGCCAATAAAATGGCCAGTGAACCCGCTGAACGTGCCCTGAGCAGAGAAGTCGCGGGATGAAGATCTTCGTCACCGGCGGCGCGGGCTTCATAGGTTCAAATTTCATCCGCTATGTTCTGCAGACCAAAGAACGCCATGGGATCGTCAACTACGACAAACTCACATACGCAGGCAATCTCGCGAATCTCCACTCGGTTGCGCATCATCCTGGCTATCAATTCGTTAAAGGTGACATTTGCGATGCCGTCGCGGCTGAGGCCGCGATGCGCGGTTGCGAGGCTGTCGTCCATTTCGCCGCCGAATCTCACGTCGATCGGAGCATCTACGAACCTGCTCCTGTAATTCAAACCAACGTCACTGGGACATTCACTCTCCTTGAGGTTGCTCGCAAGCTCGCCGTATCGCGCTTCGTTCACATTTCGACCGACGAAGTCTATGGCGACATCGCTCCAGGAACCTTCGCCACCGAAGACTCTCCGGTTCAACCAAGCAGTCCCTATTCGGCTTCCAAGGCCGCCTCGGATCTCTTGGTTCGCTCCTACGTGCGCACTTACAAGTTTCCAGCTCTGCTCACGCGCTCCTCGAACAACTACGGTTCCTACCAATTCCCCGAAAAATTCCTGCCGCTTATGATTACGAATGCGCTCTATGACAAACCGCTTCCCATCTATGGCGATGGCAAACAGCAGCGCGACTGGCTGCACGTTGAAGATAACTGCCGTGGAATTCTCGCAGTTCTTGAACGAGGAAGAGTCGGCGAGGTCTACAACATCGGCGGGTCGCATGTGGAAGAGAATCTCGCCATGGCCCAACGCTTACTTCGTTTAACCGGCAAGTCGGAGGGACTGCTTCGCTATGTGGCGGACCGTCCCGGCCATGATCGTCGCTACGCCCTAAATTCCCAAAAGATCGCAGCCGAGCTGGGCTGGCAACCGGAAATTTCCGTGGAAGACGGCGTCCGCCAGACCATCGAATGGTACAAGGACAATAGCAAGTGGGTTTCCGACGTGCGCGCGGGTGAATACCTTTCGTATTATGAGAAATACTACGATGATCGCGAAACTTCGCTCAAGGCGATTGCTGGTTCCGGTTCGAAGTTGCCCGCTTAGAACCAACATGCGTAATATTCTTCGCAGATGGAACGAATCGAAACCTCCTTGCCGGGTGTCTATGAGTTGCGCCCCATAGTCCATCGGGACTCGCGCGGCTCTTTCATCGAAGCCTACCACCTCGCCAAATTCACAGACCTCGGCGTCAAAGATACCTTCCTTCAAGACAACCACTCTATCTCCTCCCGTGGAACGCTTCGGGGCCTTCACTATCAATTGCTCCACGCGCAGGCCAAGCTCTGTCGCGTCATCGAAGGCGAAGCTCTGGATGTCGCTGTGGACATCCGCGTCGGGTCGCCGCACTTTGGCAAGTGGACCAGCATTCGCCTCTCCGCCAAGAAGCAAAATCAAATCTACATCCCAGCCGGTTTTGCCCACGGCTTTCTGGCCATGACGGAAACGGTTCAGTTCCTTTATAAGTGCAGTGATTATTACGCCCCATCTGACGAACACGGCATTCTTTGGAACGACCCTGCACTAGCCATCGACTGGGGTGCGTCTCATCCAGTTCTTTCGCAAAAAGACGCCAACAATCCCAAACTCGCCGATGTCCAACGACAATTTCTACCGCGATACTCGCTCAAATGAAACCTACGATCTTGCTGACGGGTAAGACCGGCCAACTAGGTTCTGAACTCAATCGATTGCTGCCAAAATTAGGGAAAGTGATCGCCCCAGAGCGGAAAGATCTGGATCTGCTCGAACCCGAACAGATTCGCCTGGTGATGCAGGATGTGAAGCCGCAACTGGTCGTCAACGCAGCGGCCTATACTGCCGTTGACGCAGCGGAAGCCGACGAATCTAATGCGCTCGCCGTCAATGCCGAAGCCCCGCGATTGCTTGCTCTAGAAGCGAAAAAGCTCGGCGCTATCCTCGTTCACTTCTCGACCGACTATGTCTTCGACGGGTCGAAGAAAGCTCCCTATGTCGAGACGGATTCTCCAAATCCACTCAACGCGTACGGCAGAACCAAACTCGCTGGCGAACAAGCAATTCTCAATTCGGGCGCCTCCCACCTGATATTTCGCACGTCTTGGGTCTACGCCACGCACGGGCGAAATTTCCTATTGACAATATTGCGGCTTGCCACCGAGCGAGAAGAATTGAGAGTCGTCGATGATCAAGTGGGCGCTCCGACCTGCGTTTCCGATCTAGCCGAAACCACGACAAGAATCTTAGCTAACACGCTTGCCGGGGCCGACAGCCCGTTCAACGTTTCAAGCGCCAGCGGTACGTACCACATGACCGCCGCGGGACAAACTACCTGGTTCGAATTCGCAAAGGCCATCCGCGAAGAAGCGAGCCAGGCACGGCAAAGCCCGTGGCTCTCGGCGGCAACCAATGGTCGTCCCTTAATTGCAAGTCGGGTGTTCCCTATCTCGACCGAAGAATTCGACTCGCCAATCCGTCGCCCTGCCTATTCAGTCCTCTCGAACTCCCGCCTGATACAGACATTCAGCGTGACGCTTCCAGACTGGCGCACTCAATTGCAACGATGCTTTTCTTCCGAACGCGGCTGACACCCTTACACTTCCTGATCTCGTTCGATCTTGCCCAACACAAAAGAACGCGCGCCGGCCATTTAGTTCGGGCGCCAGCGGTCCGTCCGTGAGTCCACAAGCTCGTCAAGCCAATCAAGGTCGCTCGTTCCCAGTTTACGAATGAGTTTTGCAAGCAAAACGAGCCGCCGGAACGCAGTTGATCTCGATTGGGACCCGCGCTGTTGACAAATTCGTTGCGTCAAGGGTAGGAGAAGCATACGATGCGCGCTTTAGAAATCCGAATAGGAAATTCGGGTTTTATTGCCTGCAACATATTTATAGTTCTGGGTTACGAAGACAAGGGCTCTCGTTCGCAACTCTAAAATGACTCTACGAAACCTGACGTTGTTCACCCTGATGTTGGCATGTCTCGCCCACCCCGCGCTATCCCTTGGCCAAGATTCAACGACCCAACCTTCGGATGAAATTTTACGGAACTCTAAATCGACTGATTTCAACAGAAGCATCTATTACAAAAACAAGCTCGAATTCTCATTGGAAACGGGACGGCTTCCCATCAATATCCCTTTTGCTTTCGACTTTCTCACAAGCGGGGCGTATAACAAAACTCCGCTTGAGTACACGCTGGTACCCATCATTGCTTCTCTTCGATGGCAAATGGACGACGTACGAGGTCCTTGGATTCTACGCGGGAATTGGGATCTTACGTTCAGCGGGTCCTTCACTGTGATTCCGAGGGGACCTGAAACACAGTATGGGGCTTACATCATGGGTATTCGACGTAATTTTGTCCGGCCTAACTGGAGAATTGTGCCCTACCTTGAAGGACGCGCCGGCCTCGGGTTTATTAACGCTAAGGAACCCAAAGGGGTGGCCTTTGCGCAGGGACAGGACTTCACGTTTACTCTCATGTTGGGCAGTGGAGTGCGATATAATTTCAATCCTCGCTATGCCATTTCGGCCGGTGTGAGTTACATGCATATCTCAAATCTCTATTTATCCGAACCGAAGTTTCCTAACTATGGCATTAATGTTTACGGGCCCATGGTTGGTGTCGATATCCGGTTAGGCAAACCTAAACGAGAGTCTGCGCAACAGCATCTGGATATGAGGTGACTGCGCGTCGCAAGGGCTTGTGAGCACCGCACCAGTGCCGTCTGCAGAACCTCCAGTGCCTGCTTCGCAGCACCCTTGTTGAGCGCCAAAGTAGCGCCAATAGTTGCACCGCCAAAGCCTGTGCCGCTTATCAGGATTTCCTCACAATCTGGAAAGACGCCGACCCGAACATTCCCATCCTCATCGCCGCCAAGTTCGAATACGGGACATCGAACCCCCATGCACCATCAGCGATTTTCGTACTCGGTCAGGGCCTCTTCTGACCTTTCGATGTACTCCCACGGCGAGCCGCGCATCGCGTCTTCCCAAGTCAGAGCGATCGTGGGATACGCGCCCAAATCATGCTCCTGCCACTGAATCTCCAGTTCCATCTCCGGCGGGGGCTCGCCGCAGACTTTCTTTAAATGCTTGATCGCGAGCTGGCACTCCGCATCGATCCACTCACGGCTTGCGCCCGTGTGCCTGCTTCCCCGATGATTTCAACTGGCATCTTCGCACCTCCTAGAATCCTCTACCTGCTTCGTCCATGACGTTTTCTGTGACACCCGGCGCAGAGCGTGATCAGATTTTGCATGACATCCCCGCCGAGTTGGCTCCTCGCCTTCAGGTGATGTACCTGCAAAGCCTTGACGGCACCGCAGTCTTGGCACCGCCAGCCATCTCGTTCCAACACCTGTTTTCGTAAGACATCGTATTCTTCAGGCTTCAGCCTGAGTCTTGGTTGCCGTTGGCGTAGGCGCATCGAATTCGCTGAGCTATCCACAATGAGTTCTATGGGCAAGGGTCTTCTAGTTGAGCGCCTGCCAGAAAATCCGCGCAGATCATCTCCAAGAGGTAACCACGAGACTTGTCGGTTCCAAGCATCAGGCCGGCAGTCTCAAGGGCCTTCTCGACCACGGGCAACTGGCTCTTATAAAGCTTGAAATAGATAATCTCCCAGGGCTCGGTTTCCTTGCCCGTGAGATGCCGCTCCACCTCTCCTTTAAACCCCTCCTTCGGTAGTTCCTTGGCTTTGTGCAACCAGGTTGCACAATCGAATTTTTCCCCATCTTTCCTCGCCACTTTGACCAATTCCGTCGCTTTGCTCCAACCCACCTCACGGAGTTGCTGTTTCGGAATCTGTGTTAGGTTTTCGTGAATGGCCATCAGGTAGTAGGCCTTCCTGCGCGAATCCGGGAAGCGCTTCGCCAGGAATTCATCAAACGAGCGAAGCCTTTCTAGTCTCCAATACTGCTTCGACCTCACCTCGCACAGGTACTCCCCAAGCTCAACAAACCGCGCGTCCTTCTCTTGCTCCTTGGTCTTCTCCCAACTCAAGATCTCGTCAATCCTGCCCAACACAAAGACCGCGCGCTGGCGATTTAGTTCGGGTGCCACGGCCATCCGCCCGTCAGTCCACAAGCTCGTCAAGCCAATCAAGGTCGCTCGCTCCCGGCTTACGGATGAGTTTCGCCGCTATTAGCTGCTCGTTGTTAAGGCAGAGTCCCAAATGGGAACAACTGACGCATCCGTTTTGAGGAAACCGAATGCCGCTATGCGCATTGAAGTGACCTGCTTCGATCTGGTTGATTGTGGTCTCGACCAGCCGGCCAAATTCCTGCCGCTGTTCCTCGGAGATCGATGCCCTTAGGTACTGAATCTCAGGAGCGTGCTTCCGCACAAACACGACCAGAGCCACCTCTGGAATGCCACTGATCCAGGAGTAGCAGATGAGTTGCGGATCGAGTGAAAGTAAACCCTCCGGACCCTCTGGGTAGCGACTCGTCGTGGTCTTCCAGTCAATCAGGCAGCGCACACCGTCGATCTCACCTATTGCATCGAGATAAGCAACATATTCGCTTCCTCCCGTCAGTGTTCGAAGAAACTTGATCTGCAGATCCTTGCGTGGGTCGTGGACGCGAACCCGATTATCCTGTGCGAACCTCTCGAGCAGATGGACTCCCTGGTGCACTAACCGATCCCAAGTCTCTCCCTTTTTGAATTCGAAGGGAGCATCACGGTAAGCCTCCCATTCCTTGAATAGCACCGCGCTGCAATCCTCTTCGCGGAAATAAGCTCCCAAAGCGTTCTCAAAACAGCGCCCGAAAGCCATAGCCGCGCGAGTTTCCTTTTCCCGCCAGCCGTCGAGGTAGCGGTAACGATAGCTGCGCGGGCAACGGAGATATTGGCTGATCTGCGTGTAGCTATAGACCATCGGAATCTCCCCGCCCGTCCGGCGCATCGGCGTCATCGATTGACGCACAAGAGAGCACTTCCCACTCACCGGCTGGGGCAAACGAATCAGGATTCTGGTAAGAACGTCCATTCAAAATCTTGTGCGAGGTCCGAACGACCCCGCGAAGGTTAAGGAGGGCCTTTTCATCCACCTGATCGCGATTGAGCAGGTCGGCGTCGTAGCCAAAGTCTCGAAGAAACCAATGGAGCTTCCACAGGGCTCTCTCGGTGCAATACAGTCGGCTGAAAAAAGACCGGTCTTGGACGGATTGCGGTTCCAAAATGACGAATCGAACCTCCACGAATGGTTTTTGGGGATGCCACCGATACCACGCTCTTTCCACACGAACCAGAAACACGCCATCGAAACTGGTTTCGGAATCTTGGTGCCTTGAATGCAAGCCGGGAATCTGATGTCTCATGGCTTAGCCTCCCCTGGCTGCGCGTAGGACTTGAGTCGGCAAATCAACATGTCCCTGTTTTCCTTTGCGCATGCGGTCAGGTGCGAAACAAAGGACTGGACCAGATCTCGATTCGCTTCTTTCAAAGATGGTGTACCGCAGAAGTCCGCGGCATATGCCTTAAGGAGAGTGGGATCGAGATTGTGCTGGCGGATCAGCAGACAGAGTTGATCCCGTAAACGTGGCTGGCCATTTGTTGAACCGTTGCTGGAGTGCTTCGTTGAGGGAGCATGATCCGACGCAGGGCCAGAATTGCGCGAGGAAGACCCCAGTTCCTCGACCGAGCAGAGGCCAATGCCGTACGCCTTGCGCAGGGCTCGGTTGACCGCCCGCGTTTCTGCGATGCGCATCTCGGCCCCATGGACAAGGGTGGAAACGTTGGAGGGATCGGCGTCTCCGTAGCCGACGAATCCTTTCGAGCCTGGAGATTTATAGACCACCGCCTTGAAGACCCAACGGTTGGCTACGGGATCGGACAGCCGCTCTTCCAGCGTCGTCTTAATTCCGCCGCATCGGCGCCGGAAAGCTAGTTGGATAAGCCCGGAGTGCGTTATGTACCATCGTCCATCGAGAAGTTGAAGATGGCCTGCTGCCACAGAGATACGATAGGTGTCGGTCAGCTCGGCTAAAGCATGCACAGAGTTGTTCGAAAGCCTTCCCCAATTGCGTCGGGCACATTTCACGTTCATACGCAACAATTCGGATTTGTTTCCTGCTATTTTGGTTCCAAGAGAGGAGCGCATGGCCTGTGAACACCTCCTTTGTTAAGCTACTGCGCTACTGGACCTTAACGACGGAGCAACCTGCTGAGGCTGTACTCGTAAAAAGAATACTCGCAAAATGAATAAAGTCAAGAAAAAAGCGGCAGGCCGTCCGCGTCGGTCTGAAGGGGATGTGGACTTACAGGCACTCGGTAATCGGCTAAGGCAGATACGAGCTCAAACAACACAGGAGGAATTCGCCAGGTTTCTCGGCATAAGCCAGGCCCAGCTATCCAAGTACGAGCTAGGCCAGTCGGCTCTTCCGCTCGGGATTGTGATCAAGCTGGCAGAGAAATATGGAAAAAGTACCGACTGGATTTTGACCGGAAAGAGCTAAGTCCGATGGGTCTGTAGAAACACTCATTGCTCGACGCGCGGGCGAGTGCCGACCGGGCGCGCGCCGTTCAAGTCCCAACGCGGCCCATTTCCACAATATCCACGCCCTCGGAAAGATGTTTCTAATCCATCCCGATCACGATAGTCAGCTCGAAGCGGCGATACTTGCTTTGCGGCTTTTCTATTCGGAGAAGTAAATCGACGCCATTTCTGTGCTGAGGTCTTTTTATCTCTTATTATAGTATATTAGTAATATATATTTATCGGTAGATGTCTGGCGCTCCAATGACACGGACGTGCTTTTCTGATTCCACGGTGGAGCCGATGCTGCAGCGGCGATGGACTCTACGGGACCACTTGTGCGAGGTGAAATTACAAAACGAACTAGGCGAAGGCTCGTGTTTTCAATGACTTAGATTTGTGGCATGGCGCCAGGGGCTCGGAAAATTAGCTAGGAGTGATGCAACTACGTCTCCTCTCCGATAGGGGCGAACTTACTCGAGGAGTTCGCGGTGCAGCGCGGCCTTCTAAGGGATTGAAAAGAAAGGGAGGGAATTCCTTTCTTTTGTCAACAGTTAAGCGATCGACATCCAGGGGCGTTTTGCTCTAAGGAAGCACGCAACACCCGTGGAACCGCAAGTAGTGTGTTAGCTTATTGTGCGACGGCGGTAGTTCCATCACGGCGTGACATGAGCAAGGCTCGGACAATACTTCTCATTGTGGGCATCGTCGTGGTTGGATTAGCTGGGGCTATCTGGGCCTTCTTGGTATGGGCCACGTGGAACATCAAATGAGTTCAACTGAACCCGAGCGATTACACCAGCCTACTGTTTCAGTCTCCATTTCGCTCTCAGGCTAGTGAACTCTCTTCAACACATCCCTGATCGCCAATCCTCGGGCATCGCTCTTCTGCAAAGCTGTAAAACATGTGGGCTACGCGTGTTCTTTCACTCGTTCGTAAAAACGATCCTGCCGCGTCCATCTCTACGCTGGTAAACGACAGGCAGCGGGATGAGCGGTAGCTCGCAAACGTTAGTTGCCGGTATCGCGCCTGCAGCGCGGCAAGGTCTCACCCGATCATCTTCGGCTTCTCCGGCATGCGGCGAATTGTAAAACCGCATGGCTTCCTTTCCCGCAAGGTTGCCACTCAGATATTCTGCAATGTTGTTTTCCATGTTTGCGGGAAAGGATGGCACAGGGCCAACTAGCTTTGCTTGATAGGTCTTCAGCATGACTTCTCTGAATACGGGAAGCGCGGCTCTGCCGCCAGTTTCCATTCCGCCCAGTGAGCGGTTGTCATCGAATCCGATGCGCACCGCAACAGTAATTCCATCCGGGCCGTAGGTCGACCCTACAAAAAGCGCATCCCGGTAGTTGTTCGTCGTGCCTGTCTTACCCATCACCGGGATTGGGAAGCTACGCCCGTCGAGCGCGTGCGCAGTACCCGACGGAATGCGCACCACCCCACGCAATCCTTCCTGGATCATGGATAGCTCCGGTCCGTTCTCGTTGGCCGAACAACAGGGCAAGAAGTGACTGTAAATAACATCTCCACCATTATGTTCGATCTTTGCAATCACGTAAGGCTCCGCATGGATACCGCTGGCCATCATCCGGTAAGCATTTGCAAGTTCCAGTAAAGTGATTTCGGATGCGCCGAGGGCAGTAGTGTCATAGCGATGCAATGAAGTCCGGATGCCAACGTCTCGAGCTGTCTTCAAGACCGAATTGATTCCGATCTGTTGAACAACCCAGACCGCGACTGCGTTTCTCGACTCCGCCAGCGCCTGCCGCACCGGGATAACGCCTTTGAATTGATTGTCGAAATTGGAGATCCACTTGACACGACGGTCTCCCGACGTGCTCACCGAGATGGGCTCGTCCGGCACGCGAGTATCGAGATCCAGGGCGCCTTGACGAAACGCCGCCAGATAAACAATCGGCTTCATGGCCGAGCCGGGCTGGCGCATGGCCTGCGTTGCCCGGTTATAGTCACTGTAAGTGCTGCTGCGGCCTTTATATATTCGTCGCCCACCGGCCTCGGCCAGGATGGCAGAGTCCCCGTTCCGCAGAACAACCACGGAGCCCTGAATCAGCCCCGCATGCTGGGGATGACGCCTTTCATAAAGTTTCAAGCCGCTTTCGAGTGCCGCATTCGCGATGCCCTGGATCCGATCGTCGATCGTTGCATAAACCTGGATGTGGCCCTCCAGCAGTTGGTTAATTCCGATATCGGGGGCGAGGGTGGCGCCGAGCCCCTTAAGCTCATCGAGAACATTTCTCACCGCTGCGGGCGCTTCGAGCGGTCCATTAACATGCGCAGCCAGGTGAATTGGAGCTTGTCGGCTGCTCTCCGCTGTCTCTGCGGAAATAAAATGGTTCTTAACCATGAGCGCTAAGATCTGACTTCGTCTGCGCAGGGGTTTTTGATTGCCTGCCAAGGTTGGGGCATACTCGCCGGGCGACTTGGTGATGCCTGCCAGAAGTGCCGCCTTGTCGGCATCACCTGCTGTGAGTGCTGTCACCGGTATGCCAAAATAATACTGCGAGGCCTTTGCGAAACCGTAGCGGCCATTTCCCAAGTAGATGAAGCTGGCGTATCGCGCGAGTAGTTCTTCTTTGGCCCTGCGCTTGGATCCGTAGCGCTTCTGCATCTCTCCCTCGATCCACAACGAGAGACGCATTTCCTCTACTTTCAGCAAGAATCGGTTGGTGCCCGGCACACCGATAACGAAGGCCAGAACGTGCGAGAGAAGGCCCTCATGCTGAAGTGTATTGCTATTTTTTGTGCTGGTAAGTTTTTGCAGGAAGAAACCGCGCACCAGCTGTTGAGTAATCGTCGAGCCGCCTTGCGAAAACACTGGTGCGCGCTCCGCGGGGCTCTGGCCGTTTGAGCCCTCGGCGCGGGCGATCAAGGCGTGAATGTTTGTCTTCCCGAGCAATCGAGGGAATACGGAATAATCCACCCCCGCGTGTGAGAAAAAGTTCTCATCCTCGGCCGAAAGGATCGCCTGCCACAGGACGTCAGGAATATTCTTATATTGGATAATTTCCCGACGTTCCCTTGCTAATTCAATGAGGACGTGGCCATTCGCATCGTAGATGTGACCCATGGTGGGAGGTTCAAAGCGAAGGAACGCGTCTAAATCCGGCAAATTTGTTCGATTGTAGCTGATGTAAATCATCCCGCACAGGATGAGCGCAAGGGGGACAACAGCTAGCGCCGAAGCAATGCGAAGCAGGCCACTCGCGCTATAAACCCTCCATAGGCCGGCAAATAATCTGTGAAAGGTCCAAGGAAACCGTAGAAAACGTAGCTGAGTTTTGAGCATGAGAACTGCTTCCAGCCGGAGCGCGGGTGTCCAGATTCTCATCCCATACTTGGCGCATTTTCCCGGTCACTTCGCATCTGAAACAACAACCCTCTCATAGCGAGCGTTTGGATTCTGTACGATATGGGTCACTTCCATATATCGAACCTGAGGCCCGCCCGCGGAAGAGCGAAGCCGAAATTGCCTGGAAGGACGGACGCGCGTCTTCTATCTAAATTGCGGTGTCATTTCCGCCGCCTGGACAAAACCGATAGGAAGCTACTGCGCTCAGTAGCTCAGAAGCTGGTTAACCCTATGTATGCTTTTTGCGTTTACTTGTGAGAATGACGACGAGAACTAGAACCGCGGCGGCAATCAGCCAGCGGCCGGAATGCTCATCACATCCTGAGCCATTTCTTCAAGATCGAGCTCGCTGGTTCCAGCTCTTCCTCCGCACACACGGCAACGAATTTGCCCGATAAATACAAATGTGTTCTAGAAGGGACAGACTCGCGTCCTCGCCTCTTCTAGCCTTATGGGCTAGTAGTTCCCAGAGTCAGGCCAGGACGCGGGCAAAGGACTGCCCGGGGAGGAAGAGTTGAAATCTCCTAGAAACGGTGAAAGAGGTTCCGGCAAGGCGATTCTCGTACTTGCTCTTCTGGTGCTTGTCATGGGAGCGATCTACTTTATCGCTACGCGAAATTCGTCTGTTCAGAACGTATTTTCCTCCATTAAGGAATCAACGCAAGATGCGGCTACAACATCCAGGGTGCGCACGGCCCTGCTCCTGTCTAAACACGCATCTCCCTTTGACATCAAAGTGCAAACAATCCAGGGCGAAGTTACCTTGGAGGGTCAGGTGCCTTCGGAACAAGTCAAGAGCGTCGCCGGTGCGATCGCTCAGGATACGTCGAGCGTCAAACAAGTGCACAATAATCTGGGCGTCAACCCTGCCATCGAGCGCAACCCGGATAGGGAGCACCTCGGAGAACGGGTTGCGGATCTGGAAATCAAGACTCTGGTCACCGATGCTCTTTCGAAAAATGCCGATTTGGCGGAAGAACACATCGGCGCGGAAGTAAAAAACCGAACGGTGGCTCTCAACGGAACGGTCCAGACCACCAATCGGAAATATACCGCCGAGCAAATCGCATGGCAGGTTCCGGGCGTCCAGGGCCTCACGGACAATCTCAACGTCGCCGATGCCCAGGCGAGGCCGGAGAGTGCTGACGATAAACTGGCGCGCCGCGTGGAGTTTGAACTCTACTCCACAAAGGCAATTCCTCTGAAGACCGTGCAAATCCACGCCGATAATGGCGTCGTTACCCTGACCGGCACAGTTCTGTCCCGTGCGGAAAAACTGTTGGCGGAAAAGACCGCGAAATCCGTTGAAGGCGTTCGCAGAGTCGTGAATAGTCTGGCTGCACCAGAGGAAACGTAGCCGGGCTGCCCCCTGCGCCCGGTTTGCGCGCTGGGATTCTAACGGGTGTAACGACGCGTCAGAAAGAGATCCCGTAGGATAACCCTACCGACTTAACATCGTTTTGTGTTCTGACCACCACGCCGGGAATGATCGAACGCAGAGCAATGATTTTCAGCGAATCCAAGGATCTGGTCGCTGCGCGGCATAATACCGAACTAAGGGGCAACCGATCCCGAGCTCGGCATTCAAACGCCCTGCGATGGAGAAAATCAGAAAAGACTGCGTCGATGTAGCGTCAGGCTGAAAACATTGTTGAGCAATCTTGTTTTGATAGGTTGAAAGAAATGTTGAAAGAAAATGCAGTTGAGGTTGAAGAATTGCAGTCGGGGATGAGCAATTCCGCGAACAAGGAATCCGATTCTGTACAAATTCAGGAATCTGCATCCGCCGCAACTAAGCCATCTGATTCAAAACCACCCGCCAGCGATCAGGAGGTTGTTCCTGCTGTTGTACAGAGGGCCACTGGCCCACGGTCTCTAGCAGGGAAACAAAGGTCGAGCCGGAATTCTATCAAGCATGGAATTTTCTCTTCACCCCTGCTCCTTGGAGAGGAAAATGCTAAGTTGTATCGCTCCCTTTTGAAGGCGCTGGATGAGTCCGTTCGCCCAGAGGGCATGCTTGAATCGGTCTTGGTAGAGAAGCTAGCGACTATTGTTTGGCGTCATCGGCGCCTTCTGCAGGCGGAAAGTGCGGAGATCCTAAAGAATATTGAGCGTGTAGCTGAAGAAAGAGCAGACGCTGACGATGCTGCAGCAGAATTTCGGGATAAGTTGGATGAAAACATGGCCAGGACGGACAAAAAAGGTCTGATTGTTGAAATCGACGATAGGTCTAAATTGCAGTATTGTTTACAACTGCTTCGTGAAGTCCAAATGGACCAGCGGGGGTGGGGCTTCGAGTGCGGAACCGATTGGATCCCACTTGGGATGGTTTACGGTGCCCGCTACGAGGGCCGTCCCGGTAAAGATCTCTACGATTTCTATCGTGATTGCAGGAATGCTTCGATTGCCTCAGAGGAAGTGCAAAAGAAAAACGGCTTTGCATCGAAGCAAGATTGTCTAGAACAGTTCTCGGCCAAACTTGATGGGGAGATTCGCCGTCTTGAAGGTCTTCGCAAGGAGACTAGTGCTCGGCAACGCTCTCCTCGTGAGCTCAAACCATCTGACATCGCATTGCTAGCATGCAAAGTCCCGGGCAGTCCCGAGTTGGATCGCCTGCTCCGCTATGAAGCGAGCCTCGAGCGGTCTTTCGACCGAACGCTAAGCCAGCTGGAACGGCTTCAACGGTTGCGCCTTGGTCAGCCGGGTCCACCTTCGATTAACCTGAACGTCTCTTCGTCGTAACGAAGGAACAAGACTGCCGGTTTACCTGGCGCTTTTCAACGCACCCAATCGATCACAGAAAACCTGCGTGCAAGTGCCCGATAAGTTTGAATGCATAGGTCGAAGGAGGAGCGCTTGGTGTACAAAAGCTGAACTCAGCGACCGAGCTGATTCAGAGACACCAAGGAGGGTCCCCCATGCAGACTATGTATTACATCGGGCTGGATGTTCACAAGAGGACGATTAGCTACTGCGTGAAGGATGGCAGTGGCACGATTCACGCCGAAGGGACGATCGCGGCCACGCGCTTTGACCTGGATCGTTGGATGAAAACCTTGCCGCGGCCGTGGACTGCGGCGATGGGAGCCACTGTTTTTACCGGCTGGATCTACGATCACTTGCAACCGCAAGCCACGGCGCTGAAGGTAGCGCATCCGTTGATGCTGCGAGCCATCGCGGCGGCGAAAAAGAAGAACGATCGTATCGACGCCAACAAGATCTGCGACTGCCTGCGGTGTGATTTTCTGCCGGAGTGCTACATGGCCTCGACCGCCATTCGCGAGCGGCGGCGTACGCTGCGATATCGCAACCTGCTGGTCCGCCCGATGGTGCAGATGAAAAACAAAATCAGCGGGCTGCTGATGGAAGCGGGCGTGAACTACAACAAGCAGCGGCTGCACAAAGCTGGCTATTTCCGCGAACTGCTGGCGACCAACCCGGACATCGATGAAGGGCTGTGTTCGCTGCTGCGACTGTGCCGTGAGACGGTGGTGCGCCTGGGGAAAACCGAGAGTGCGCTGGTGCGCTCGCTGGAGCGCGATGCGTTGCTGATGGAACGCGTGGAGCGGTTGATGACCATCCCCCGCCGTGGGGCCGATCACGGCATTGACCTGGGCGCTGGAAGTCGGGGATGCGAAGCGTTTTTCCTCGATCAAAAAAGCCATTAGTTATTGCGGGCTGTGCGGGGCGGAGAAGAGTTCGGCGAACAGTGTGCAGCGCACGCCGCTATCCAAGCAACGCAACAAACATTTGCAGACGACGTTGATCGAAGCAGCAAAGATGGCGCCGCGCAACAGCCCGGAACTGGCCATGCTCCATGACCAGGAAAAGCAGAAAGGCAATGCCAATCGCGCGACGCTGGCGGTGGCACGGAAGTTGGTGGCCTATCTCCTGGCCGTCGACCGTGGACAGCGCAATTTTCAGGTGCTGGAGACGAACTGCATCGCTGCCTAGAGCGTGGCGGTGAACAAGGAGGATTTCTTCGACGCGTGGCCTGCCAGGTCTTGCCGTTAATCCGACTGGGCGAAGGAGCACAAGCTCCGGATGCTCCCGTTGATAAGTTTCGAGACTGGCAGGAGAACACCAACTCAATCTTCTGTTCAAGACCACTCGCTGGTCTGAGACAGCAAATGGAAGTCTGGTTCTATATATAGGAGCCACGGCTGGGAGGCCAACACACGCGGCGAGGAATCAAAAGAATTTACACCCGCGCTCCTCCGAAGCGCGCCGGGAGAGCTTTTGCCCCCTTGACAAAGACCTATCATGGAAGTCGGGTTACCCCACAAATGGATTCCACTTGTCCGAGTAGCGACTTACCAGGCAAGCGGGCTTACTTCCCGTAGGCACCCTTCTCGGCTGCAACTCGATGAGGCAAGCTAGGCTACCACCGCCTCCACGATCGAGTACGGACTTGGGGTTGGGATCAGCCGGGCGAGCTGCCACCCGGAGTCGGCGAATAAGTGTGCAAACTCATCTGGGGTGCGCTCGCGCCCGCCGGTAAGCACCAACATGTTGATATCGAGGTGGTTGCCGAAATGCTCGCCCTTGCCCGCTGCCCATGCGCTTTCATCAGGCAAAACGGTCTCGACCACTAACAGCTTGGCCGTGCCGGGCGCGGCTTTCCGAATCTGCTGGAGAATCTGCCGCGACTGCTCATCGGCCCAATCGTGCAGCACCTCCATAACGACGTAGACATCGCAGCGTGGTAGCGGCCCGCGGAAGAAGTCGCCGCCTTGCAAAATCAATCGACTGGCGATTGTCTCGTCGACCTCCACACGCTCGACGACATGCGGCTGGTCAAAGAGAACACCGCGCAACTTCGGTGCCGACTTGAGTACGGCCTTGAGCAAATGTCCAAGGCCGCCGCCGATGTCACCAATCGTGCCGAAGATGGAGAAATCGTACGCCGCAATGACTGGCGAAATGGCGCTCTGCGCTTTCGACTTCATACCCGCATCGAAGATCTCCGTCTCCAGCGGATGCTCTCTGAAATACGCAAAGATGTCGCTCACTGCGGGCTTGCCGCTGCGCACTACCTGCTCAAGCGCTCCCCAGCTCTTCCAGAACACGGGAAGCCCCACAAGCCGTACATAGGCGCGCATTGATTGCGGGTGATCGCTGCGCAACGCACGAGAGAGCGCGTTGTGCGCGTATTTGCCGCTGCGCCGGTCGAATACGCCATGCGAAGCGAGCAGGCGCAATACGCGGTCTAAAGCATCAGCGTCAGCTCCGACCTCCTTGGCAAGATCGGCCGCCGACCGTGGCTCCTGATCGAGTGCGTCTGCGATTGCGAGATCAGCTACAAGGTGCAAAGCTCGCGGCAACCAATACCCGGCAGAGATCTCAACCAGCCTCATGACCGATTCGGTCTGTGCTTTGGTCTCGCGGATGCGAGAGGAAGAAGAAGATAGCTCCATAGGCACCTCAAGTCAGGGCCAAACATACTACTACTACCCGGCGAGCGACATGCCTGATTAACGCAGCGTTTATCAGGCACAGGAGGCTTGGTGATCCCGCGCAACCGGCCATTCCCGAATTGCCAAAATCGTTCAGAGTTGTCCTACCAAAGCGCACCGAGGCACCGCAACATCCAGGCTGTCCCGTTATTCGAGTTGGGAGCCTTGACTTGAACCCGACATGCGCCCTAAGATTTTGGGCCTCTGATGCTTCCTCCCTAGGCATCGATTTATGAGCCACCGCAAGCGCATTTTCGTCGTGCTGGCGATCGCAACGGCACTTCTGGTACCAGATACAGTCGCGCAGAAGCCCCCGGCTCCAGCGCCTCCGCCTCCCACATCCCCAAGCCGTCCGGCGACTCCCTCTCCCCCGAGTTCGCAGCCAAATCAACCGCGAGAGGATCTTGTGATGTTTCTCCGGGGACGCGTTGCAACCAACGACGGCGCACCTGTTCCATACGATGTGCTGGTTGAGCGGGTTTGCAACAACAGAGTGCGTCAAGAGGTGTATGCATCTTCTCACGGCGATTTCAGCATGCAATTGGGATCGAGGGCCGATTCTTTTCCTGAAGCTAGCGCCGACTCGACTTCGCCATATGGCGTGGCTAGCAAGGATTCGGTCATGGGAATTTCACGACACCAGTTGACGAATTGTGAGCTACGCGCCTCCGCCTCGGGTTTTCACTCCGGTGTCATCAGCCTTGTGGAACTCGGCGCCTTCGACAGTAACATTGACGTAGGCGTTATTGTGGTGCGGAGAGCGACAAAGATTGAAGGCATGACGCTGGACGCCACCCCCTACAAAGCACCGAAAGATGCCAGAAGAGCTTACGAGAAAGGCCTCCAGGCCGAGAAGAACGGCAAACTTGCCGATGCACGCAAATATTTTGAAACGGCAGTGGAGATCTACCCCAGTTCCGCGAACGCCTGGTTTCAGTTGGGTACCGTTTTACAGAAAGAAAACCAGAAGGATGCGGCTCGCAAAGCGTATACCCAAGCCACGACTATCGATACCAGGTTCCTGCCGCCTTATCTGTCGCTCGCGTCAATAGCCTACGAGACAGGAAATTGGACCGAGGTCCTTAATCTTACTGGTCACATCTTGGATCTCGATCCGTTGAATCACGCCGCCGTCACTGGTTACATCCTGGATCTCGATCCCTTGAATTACGCCGACGCCTATTTCTATAACGCGGTGGCAAATTACAAGCTCAACAAGCTCGAAGACGCTGAAAAGAGCGGTCTCAAGGCGGAACACCTGGACCTGCGCACTGATTTCCCGCGGCTGCATCTCTTACTGGCGGAAATCTTTGCCCGAAAAAACAACTACGCCCTTGCGATCTCGGAGATACAAACGTACTTGGCGCTAGTTCCGCATGCGAAAGACGCGGATCAGGTACGGGAGCAGTTGGCAAAATTGGAGAAGCTGAACGGCTCAGTGTCAACCAGTGAAAAACCCGATCAGAGGTGACCGAGAAAAGCGCTCCCAAGAAGGAGCGTCCATCTGTGCCGCATTAGAATACGAACATGCACGTAGGCACGATTCTACCTCATTGTGTCGTTAATTCCCGATAAGTTTGGCGCAAAATGCCCCAACAGCGATTGCATGGCCTCTATGGAGTTGGCACGATATCAAGCATCGTCGCATGTCTGTTCTTCAGGTGGCTGCGCAACAAAATCCGATTGCGGATCCTTGGCTTTGCGGTCTAAACGAAAACCGAAAACCCATCGGGTCCGCGATGTCGTCATGCTGCCGGATGCTTCAGGATTTCCGCTAAAGCATGTAACCGTGCCGAGTCACCGGGGCTCTTTGCCGTAGCGGCACTCTGCTCCAAGGAATCGGCCATGCCCTTCAACTTCGCCAGTTTTCTCTTGTTCATGTGCGAGCTCTCTGCGCTCTGCATCGCCTTCTGCAGATCTGCGACTCGGTCCGCCGGCAAAGCCAGTGACCGCGTCAACTGGTCCAGGTACGCCTTCGCCACGACCAACTGCGCAGGCCACTCGATCTTTTGCTGGTTCTGCACATTCAACTCAGCCACCCGAACCGTCTTCGCCGCGTCGATTTCGTTCTGCGTCAGGAACTGCGTCGGCGTCAGTTCAAAGACGTCCAGCCCGCGCGCAATCTCAGAAGCGTATATGCGGCCGTTGTACCAATATGCCGACCAGTCGCCGCCCAGCACCAGCGTATTCGGATCAACGGGCCCGCGGTCAAAGTAGGCAATCTCGAAAGGGTGCGCCGCATCGGTGAAGTCCATAATGGATATGCCGCCCTGGTACCAGGCTTGCGCCTCGATATCACGCCCGGGAACCGGAATCAGCGAACCGTTATGCGCGACACAATTCTCGGTGTCGCCCTGCGCTGCCGGCAGCTTGTAATAGCTCGCCAGGCTCAGCTTGTTGTCCTTAAGATGGAAGATCGCATCAGCGCCCCACTTATTCGGGTCGTTCGCACGGCACCGCGCCCCCAGCCCGCCGCCCCACTCGTCGGTAAACACCACCTTGGTCCCATCGTTTGAGAACGAAGCCGAATGCCAGTACGAGTAGTTCGGATCGTTCACCGCATCCACGCGGTTCGGATGTACCGGGTCCTTGACGTCCAGCACAATCCCATTGCCGGAGCACGCACCCGCCGCCAGGCCAATCGCTGAGTACACCGTGATGTCGTGGCACTGGTTCGTGTCCGCCGGCTTCTCCTCGCCCTTGCCGTGGCTGCCGCCGTTGTTCAATCCGTTCATCGCGCCCGTACGGGGATCGATGAACACGCGAGGGCTCGACACCACCTTCGCTTCCTGCGGCGCCGCCACCGGAACCTTAATCACATCGATACGAAACAGCGCGGTATTCGGATCCTTGTCCGGCTTTTCGTTCGAGCATCCAGCCAGTTCTTCCGGTTGACGCACAAACGATGTCCCTGATACGTAGATATAAACGTTGTCCTTGTCGTTCGGATTCGTCACCAGCGTATGCGTGTGGGACCCGCGGCACGTCTGCACCGCTGCCACCTGTTTCGGGTTCCTGATGTCCGAAATGTCGAAGATCCTCACGCCGCGGAAACGGTCCTTTTGCGCCGCCGGCGGTTTACGTTCTTTTTCCTTCCCCGCAGCCGGCGGAGGTTCCGGCGGAAAACCCTGCGTGCCGCAATCCAGGCGTCCATTGGGCATCTCCACCGACATAAATAGCAGGTTTCCGTGCACTGACACATCACCCTGCCCGCCCGGGCACACCAGCGAAGTCAGCAAAGCGGTGTTCGCGGGATTGGAAATGTCGTAGACATTCACGCCATAAAAATTCCCCTGGAACAGGTGGTTACCTTGGAACGCAAGGTCCGAATTCGCGAAAGCGAGCTGCGCGATCACCAACTGCAGTGGCTTCGTCATTTTTGGGGTGATCCTCACACCGAGCTGGCCAAGCGTCTTCTGCACCTTCGGATCGTCAGGCTCAGCGACCCCCAGCTGAAACGCGTCAGGCTTTTTGAGTAGCTGGACGTGCTTCATGCCCATCGACGACTCAGCCGCGTCATACATCCCCGGCTTCAGCTTGAAGCGTGGATCGTTCGCATCCGACCCCGTCATCCCCACCGGCAGCGGCGCAGCCGGTTCCACCGCAAACGGGTCCTTTTCTTCCTCCTCCTCCGGCGGCTGCGTGGGTGCAGGCGCGGGTGTTGGGGAGGCAGGCGTCTGCGCTCGCATCCCGTTCACACCGGAACACAAAACAATCGCGGCCACGGCTAGACGCAAAGCAACACAGTGCACTCGGTTCATCGTTTCTCCCCCGACGGTTTCTTCTCCAGCATAGACTGCATAATCCTGATCTCGGCACGTTGCGTGTTGTCCGCATCCGTCGCGAAGGCGAAGATCTCAGCATCCTGCCCCGCGCCCGCCGTATCGAACAAATCCTTCACCATCGTCAGCGCGCCACCGTGGTGCT
>JGI12635J13318_1000014_pt1 | contig 40416 bp, 36 predicted proteins | sample BlaSpr_A8_OM2_M2_FD_13318 | JGI IMG/M metagenome (IMG submission 13318) | reverse complement strand
CTCGCGAAGATCGCCGAGATGGCAGAACCGGATCGCGGCATGGCCAAGCGGCTCCATAACGTCATCAAAGCCAGCGCGCCGACCCTCTCACCGAAAACCTGGTACGGGATGCCCGCGTATGCCAAGGACGGCAAGGTTGTCTGCTTCTTCCAGAGCGGGCAGAAGTTCAAGTCGAGATACGCCACGCTCGGTTTCCAGGACGCTGCAAACCTCGACGACGGTGACATCTGGCCAACCGCCTTTGCCCTGAAGAGGCTCACCGCAGCCGTCGAGGGAAAGGTCGGCAAGCTTGTCAAGAGAGCCGCGAGCTGAGGAGGGAGCGCCGCTCGTGCCGAGTTCGCTGGCGTGGCGACCGCGCGGATGGCACTCAGTGCCGGCTAGCGGACGAGGCGACTCTGAATACGAAGAGCGAACTCGGCCTCTGATTCGACCCCTACGGTGACCAGGGGTCGGGCACCCTGCGCCGCCGCTCGCCTGCGCACCCGTTGGAGCAAGGCCGACTTTCCAATGCCGGCCTCGCCCCGGACCACAACCGCCCCCCCGCCATCGCGAAGACCATCGATCAACGCGTCCAGGACCGCGCACTCCTGCTCGCGCTCGATCAGCTCGGGGCCGGCGTCGACCAGGGGCACCCCGCTCATCGGCGGAGTATGAGCGCTAGGCGCTGTTCACTTCAGTTCGAGCCCGGGCGCGACGGTGACCTCTTCGCCCACCTGTCTTGCGCGTCATCCTGGACGAGGCGTCGGCGTTATCCGCTCACCGAGATCGTGGAGGCACATCTAAGCATCGCCCAGGGACACAAGAAGGGAATGTGTCGTCACGCTGTCGCCACAGGCGTGAGTCGCGCGGAGACCAGGTCACTGGTGAGTCCAGACACCGAGTCGGCTCCCAGAAGCGTCATCGATGTCGTTATCTCGTCCCGCAACAGCCGGAGCAGTTGCGTGACCCCCTCTTCGCCTCCGACTGCCAGCGCCCAGACCAGTGGCCGTCCTATCAGCACGGCCTTTGCCCCCAGTGCAATCGCCTTCAGCACGTCCGTGCCCCGGCGAACGCCACCATCCATCAGCACAGGCACCGACGAAGATACGGCCTGAACCACCGCTGGAAGTGCATCCAAGGTGGCGATGGCGGAGTCGAGTTGCCGGCCACCGTGATTGCTGACGATGATCCCGGCGGCCCCACTTGAGACGGCGTGAACAGCATCATCGGACCGGACTACTCCCTTCACCAGGACGGGAAGTTGACTGATCCCTCCGAGCCACTCGAGGTCAGTCCAGCTCAGGGTCGCGTCCATCATCTGTGCGAAAGCCTTGGCGAGAGCTGAACCCCCGACTGATGTGGATCCAGATCTCGCCAGAACGCCACCGAGGTTTCGGTATTCGACATGCTCCGGGAGTGCGAAGCCGTTGCGCATGTCGCGCCAACGCCGACCCGGAACAGGGCTGTCTACCGTGACCACCACGGCACCGTAACCGCACGAAGTTGCGCGCGCAACGAGCTCGGCTGTGATACCGCGGTCTTTGAACACGTACAACTGAAACCACAAGTGCCCGCTTGACGCGGCTGCCACTTCCTCGATCGAGGTCGACCCAAGCGTGCTCAGGCAGTAGATGACGCCTGCGTCGGCAGCCGCTCGCGCAGCCGCAAGCTCACCGTCTGGATGCGCGAGGCGCTGAGTCGCAGTTGGCGCCAGATGTAGCGGCATCGAGTATTCGCGGCCAAAGAGCGAGGATCGTGTGTTGGGCGCACCCATACCGGTAAGAACGCGGTAGTTGAACTGCCATCGTCGAAACGCCTCGTAATTGGCGGCGAGGGTTTCTTCCTCCTCTGCTCCGCCAGCGAAGTAGTCGTATATCCCCTGGGGAAGCACGGCTCGAGCGGCCATCTCGAGCTCGTTCACACTTACGACCGGCTGGCTGATGGAGCGTTCGGCTGAACTCGCCACGGCAACATTCTGCCCTCAAAAAGGCATCTTGTCGCCCATCAGCGGGACTAGGTACGCGCGCTCGTTTGCTGCGCTCCCAGCGGCTCTAGCACGAAGTGTGGCGTCACGAGCCCAGCGGGTGGGTCGAAGTCGTCGGGCACGAACGAGGGCTACGCATGGAGGAGGAGGCCACTGCGTTGGACAGGTCCGCCGATACTCATTGTCGAGCGACGTCGGTTCGCGTTGCTACAGGAATCGCTACATTCGGAGCCGCTTGGAGAGTCTGGCCATTTCACTCGCGCACGGCTGAAACCGTCAGGCGCTCGAATTCGAGCTGATCTCAGGCACAAGAACGCAAATCCGAATTCAAAACTTGGTCGGGGGCCGAGGGATTTGAACCCTCGGCCTCGCGGTCCCGAACCGTCTTGGTGGAGTGTCCTCGGGTGTCCCGCCGCCTGACTACGGCGCGCCGCTGGCCGCTGTCGACCTCTTCTATTTCGGTGCGCGCGCAGCGAGACTCCGGAGCGCGGCGAGTCCTGCGACTACCAGGATGCCGCACACGACCACTTCGATCCAGAACTCCAGCCCCTGCGCGCCGAGCGGAGCTGGATGCCGCAAACGGTCGGTGGGCCAAACGAGCGAGAAGAATGCGAGCAGACCGACTGCATGCACTGCAATGCTAGGGAGGATCGATCGAGTGAGCAGCGATAGCGTGCCTAGCAGGAGGTCGGAGAGCAAATACCACGCCAATGTCACAACGGCGAAGCCCTGGGTCGCGCCATGGCCAGGCGAGATGGCGAGCGCGACGATAGCCACCGCAAGCCAGCCACCCACTGATCGCTCGACGCGGGTCAGCATGTAACCGCGAAGGCCGACTTCCTCTGTAACGGCGCCCACCAGACTTGCCATCACGATTACCGCGACGACCGTCAGGAGCGAATATCCGGCGTAGTTGGCGGCAGGATTCCCAGGAACATGAACGAGATGTCCGAGGACGAGCCATAGGGCGATCAGTGCGCCCAGACTCAGTAAGCCGGCCATCAACGCCCGTAGAAACAGTTCACGGGCAACCGGGTTCGCGCGGCGGTAGCGGGCGCGGGACTGCCGCGTGCTGCTGGGCCACCAGGCGCCGCCCGCGTATCGCCACATGGCCCACAACAAGACGGCCATGACTGCGACTGACCACGGGATGCCGGGAGACGTCTTCAGATTGGCGACGAGTAGGCCAGTCCAAACGGATTGGGAAACGAGGATGGCGAGGAACGCAACCGAGCAGAAGAGAACGACCGAGCCAACCCGAAGCGCCAACGACCTCGATTCCGCGCTTGGCTGCAGATGGGGGTCAGGCAACGTGACTTAGTCCTCTCAACGGTCCGTTCAGCGAGTCAATGGCATCAGCGCGCCGTCGAGCGATGACATTCCGCGGGATATACCTGCAGTAGTTACAGGTCACCACGGGCGTTCGGGAGGGGCACGTTCAGGCCGTCGCTTCGGGGGCCGAGGTATGTTGACGGCCCGCGCTTACGCGCTCCGTTCTGCTGCCGACCCCTTCTTGGGCTTGGACCAGTGCAGAAATTGACGTGCCACCGGCAGGGCCACGCTCAAGGCCACCGCATCTGACAGCTGTGACCAATCAGTGTTCACGAGGGCATTTGTGGACTGGTAGCCGCCCAGGTGATCCAGGACCGCTTCCAACGGGGCGGCGATAGCGACAAGAATCACCACCGCAGCCACTGTGCGCTTGGTGAACCACCCGTCGTTGCGCTCCCAGGCCTTGCCACCATTCAACATGCGCGACAGGTCCAGCACTAGTCCAGGCAGAGCCGTGGTGGCCACCCAGAAGCCGAAGGTAATGTGGTTGCCAAATAGGAGGTTCGCCGGCGCGGCAATCGCCCCAAATAGCGCAAACCAAGGACTCAAGTGCAGGACTTTCGTGGCCTCGGCCAGTCGGCGCAGGGCAGATGTGATTGGCTTCACTATGTTCCCAATAGAGTTTGAGAGAGCGCATCGCTCCCGGGCTGCGCGCGATTTTACGTCGAGCTCCTTTCTTGAAGCTCCGCTGGCGACGTAGGAGAAGTGCCACCCTAGGTCGCTGGACAACGCCAAATGCGAGGGGCTGGCAGCAAGGTTCGACAAGCTGCGATACGAGGTGTCGATAGCAGGCTCTTATCGAGAGCATTGGCCTAAATCAATTGTGAGCTGAAGGCCAACCAGTGTCCAAGTTGGTCCGACTCTAGTCGCGCGCGGCGGGTCCACGAGCCAACTTGGAGTAATGCTTGTGCTCCGCGCTTGGCACCTGTGACCACTCTTGAACTTTCTTGTCTCTTCGCTCTCCAAAGTAGGGAATCAGATCGTTGCCGGCTGGACGCAACACGCGGTAGAGGAGCGCTTCCATGTCATGCAAGGTTCGCCATACCTTGATCGCCGAATCGTTCGATTTCCTCGTTGGGCCGAGCGAAGCGCGTCCGTCGACGTCCGTACCAGCGGTAATGTCCCGCGTTCCAAACCAAGAGAACCCTTCCCAGGGTTCCAATTGGTCGTCGAGGTGATCGCGTATGCGTATCCCTAGGCCCTTCGGGGGACTCGCCTTACTACCCGGAGCGATGCCAACGTAGTAGGGCCTCTTGCCCCGGTAGAGAACGTAAATCCCACTTTGCGCCCAGAAGTTGACGATCTTCAGATGTGTCGCGCTGCCGTGCTGGCCGAGCATCAAGCCTTTCTTCCAGTCGACACCCGTCTTCAGCCAGCCGAGCCCGCACGATGTGAGGATGTTCTCGCGGAGTCTCGACGGTTCGATCATGATCGCCCAAGCTTTAGGGTCAGACTCACCGTGCGATTGTCACACCTCTGATGCTATCCGGCCGGGACTGGTTGGTACCATTTAGCCAACGACGTTCAACCAGGTCATGCGATGGCCGACCGCTCCGTCTGCGAGTCGCGCCTCCAGCGGGATTACGCGGCCGACAACAATCGACGCTTGGTCGGCGGATCATGCGGCCTGTTACGCATTCAGCAACTGCGCCGTTTCCTGGTCCCAATCGCCTCGGAGGAGCTAGACGTAGTCGTAGGTCGCTCGGTAGCCCTGCTGTAAAAGGGCGTCAAGGAATGCTTCGCCGTCAGTGGGCCAAGTCGTTTTGCGAGTTCGGGTGTCCATCGCGCCGATCTTCATGGGCTGCTCGGCCACGTATTGGAAGGCCGGGTCGAGGACCTTGAGTTCGACGGTCCCCTGGGCATTCAGGGTGTATATCGCCACCGACTTTGACTGGTCGCCGCCTAAGAATCGCAGAGTAAGAGCCTTGATCGCCACGTCTGAAGTCTAGGTCGGGGTCACTCCCGCGTTCTGGCGCGGCTTGGTGGCCACGCGATTCGGGCAACCTTGGTTCTAGCTCGCGATAGGCACCCATTATCAGCAGCACTCCATGAGCAGGAACCCGGCTCATTGACATGGCCGCTTCCTCAATCCACAACCCCGAGAATCCAACCCTCCTCGGTTGCGGCTGACGACGGAACGAAGAAGATCCGGCCCAGGGTTCCACTTCGATCCCGGTGTCGAAACACTTCGGCCACCGCCATTACCTGAGCCTGGTCCTTTACCAAGCCCGTTCGGTAAGGAGTGGCATTGAAGGTCGGCCAGATCTCTGCATGGACCACCGCCCCGTGGCGCTCGGGTAACGCTGGTAAATCGACCTCGAAGGGCCAGACTCTGCTGACGGCTTCGAGGCGAGCGTTGTGTCGCAGTCGGTACACCACGGGTATGCCCGTCAGCGCCTGGCTGCCTACCGAGCCAGCGCCCCACAGCTTCCAAACTGAGTGCGGGCGACTTCCCCGCCGGCGGAGCATCATCTCGACCTCGCGCCACTCGCCGAGGCCAGCGGCCTCACGCTCGATCTTGTAACGAACCTGGTCGCGCCGCATGGATAGGCTGCTCAGATTCCGTGCTGCCGGGCGCCCCCAGAAAGTGTGGTGCACCAGTCGGGCGTTCATCGCTGATGCGACCTCAAATCTATTGTTCTCATTTGTCGCGCTTGCGTCTTGGACATGGCTCGCGAGGTAGCGCCATATCGCGCTCCAAGCCGGACCCTGGAGGCCAAGCACTGCTGCGAAGCCCTGTGGATACCCGTACGGAAAGTCGAAGCCGATCAGGACGCGTTCTCCGTGATCGACGGCTTCGATTAGCAAATCCCGCAATTGCTCCTCCGCCCTGCCTCGGGTAGGTGGATTCGTCGTAATTGGGTCGCCGGCCCCCCCGAGGTTGCAGATCCAGATTGAGTTCTCGCCGGTTTTCGGACTACTAGTGGCGCTCCAATCGACTGCGACGTAGCGATCAAACAAGGCGCTCAGTGTCGCGCCAAATGTCCCACACCGCAAAGGTCTCTCGCAGCAACCCCCGTCCGCGTCATTCCTAAAACCCTGCGTCGTGTCGATAGCGATGGGTTATCAAGAGCTTGCCCGAACGGCGCCCGCCTAGTTCGCGAGACGTCCAAAGACCTGGGCACAGCGCATCGTGCTTCCCGGCAGCGGTCCTGCCGCCGCCGGTCCGCTCGAGTGGATCCGTTGATCATCTGGCCAGATCTGGAACTGCATAGACTGCCGAGTGGTCTGGCGGCAGATGGCCTAGGGTGCGGTTCAAGCCTCGCTAGAAGCCGCTTTGCAGCCTGCTGTACCATCGCTCCCGGATGACTGCCGCGAAGCAACAATCCCGAGAGATCGATGGCGATGGCCGTACGGTTCGCCAGCTCCTTACTGCAAGGAAATACACAATCGACTACTACCAGCGCGAGTACAAGTGGCAGACCAAACAAGTCACGGAGCTCATCGACGACCTGGCAAACAAGTTTCTCGAGAGCTACGAGACCGGACACGATCGGTCGGCCGTCGCCAATTACAGCCACTACTTTTTGGGCTCCATCATCATTAGTGACAAGGATGGACTGAAGTTCATCATCGACGGCCAGCAGCGCCTCACTACACTCACACTGCTTCTGATCTACCTCAACCACCAGCTTCAAGACGATGAGCTGCGCGGTCAGATCGCGGAACTGATCTTCTCGTCCAAGTACGGAAAACGATCCTTCAACTTAGATGTACCCGACCGCACTCCCTGCATGGATGCCCTATATATGGCAAAAGACTTCGTCGATCCAGATCCCCCCGAGTCCATAGCCAACATCCTCGGCCGCTACAGCGACTTAGGGGAGGCTTTTCCTGAGGAGCTTCGCGGCAGCGCCTTGCCGTACTTCGTGGACTGGCTAATCGAGAACGTGCATCTCGTCGAGATCACCGCGTATTCGGACGACGACGCCTACACCATCTTCGAAACGATGAACGATCGCGGGCTATCTCTGAGCCCGGCGGACATGTTGAAGGGTTACCTCCTGGCAAACATCGGGGATCCAGACCCGCGTCTGCACGCAGGTCGAATCTGGAAGGAACGGGTCAGCGCACTTCTTGAGGTGGGGAAGGACGAGGATGCTGACGGCATCAAGTCGTGGCTCAGGAGCCAGCATGCGGAGACGATTCGCGAGCGCAAACGAGGAGCTGCGCCAGAAGACTTCGACCTCATTGGCACAGAGTTCCACCGCTGGGTGAAAGATCACGAAGAGAGTCTCGGGCTCCGGAAATCCTCCGACTTCGTTACCTTCATCGACCGGGACTTCGCGTTCTACACGTATTGGTACACGCGACTACGCGAGGCCGCGAGTGCCCTCTTACCCGGCCTCGAATCGGTCTACTTCAACGCCGAGCACAACTTCACATTGCAGTACGTGGTCATGCTCGCTCCGCTCCAGGTCAGCGACGTCGAAGCCACTATCCTGCGAAAACTGCGTGTGACCGCGACGTACCTCGACATCCTCATCCATCGCCGAATTTGGAACTACCACGCAATCGACTACTCCACGATGCAGTACGCGATGTTCCTGGTCATGCGCGAAATCCGCGGGCGGTCGCCAGAGGAGCTCGCCGCAGCGCTGAGAACCCGGCTAGACTCCGAAGCCGAGACCTTTGCCACAGATGCGGGATTCCGGCTGCACGGAACCAACGGGCGCCAGATCCACCGAGTTCTCGCCCGAATGATTGACTTCGTTGAGACTCGGTCTGGGCTGCCATCCCACTACGTCGATTATGCAAGGCGCGGCGGGAAAGATGCTTTTGAGATTGAGCACATCTGGGCAGATCACGCTGACCGACATACCGATGAATTCAGCCATTCGAGTGAGTTCGCCGAGTATCGGAACCGTCTAGGCGACCTTCTGCTTCTTCCCAAGAGCTTCAATGCCAGTTACGGAGACCTGCCCTACGAGCAAAAACTTGTCCACTACGATAGCCAGAACCTGCTTGCTCGCAGCCTCAACCAAAATGCCTACGAGCACAACCCCGGCTTTGTTCACTTCATCGCTGCAAGTAGCCTTTCGTTCAAGCCACACAGTACCTTTCGCAAAGCCGACATCGATGAACGGCAGGGGCTTTACCGGGCAATCGCTGACCAGATATGGAACCCTGACCGTCTTGAGCGCGAGGTCTCCGGGGGCGCTACCTCCACAGCGATCGCTCATTAGAACCTGCCCGGCGTTGTCGCTCAGCCGAGGCCGTAGGACGAGTTCACTGAGATCGCATATGAGATTTAGACCGTACGATTCGCATCTATCTTGCGCTTGAAGGAGGTTGACCGAAGGCTGTGGTAGTCAAACCTGGTCGTAGGGCCGCGCTCAAGGCTTGGAAAACGCGACGCGTGATTAAGCTCACGCCGACCGACAAGGCGAAAATCGCCGAAGCTGCCAGTAAGGAAGGGCTGCGACGGTACTGCAAGGAGCATCGTTGGAAGGTGGGGTTCTTCGAAAGCCCGACAGGATCCCCACTCATCGGCATCGTTGACGCCATCATGTTCCGCCTCAACCGCCAGAATCCAGACACGCTTGAGGTCCGGTTGATCCAGTTGAAAGGCGGCGGTGCTGGCGTAAGTGCGCGAGAGATAAAGCGACTAGCGCCGTCATCGTGATTTTCTTTACGTCAGCCACGTTGGCAGGAATCGCCGGCCTAGATGGAGACCAGCGGCGAGCTCCATTCTTGAAGGCAGGGCGCCGTCATTGGCCTAGATGTTCATTGGGTAAAATAGGGCGCGCGCTTTTGAGAACAGGGGCCCTATCCGCTAACACGGCTGCGCGAGCCGACCGGCACATCAATTTAAGAACTACTGCATAGAATGTCGAAGATCGGCTAGACCTCAGGTTAGCCGGTCAAAGATCAGAGACTGGAGGGAGACTACTGCGACGTGGGCCACGCTCTCAGAGTGCAACTGCCGCCTTATGAGAATCCCAGAAACGCATGGCGGCGCCTAATCCACAAGGAGGTCGTAAAGGCCGCGCGAGCATTTCAGACGCAATTCTCCCGCGAGGATCGATTCAAGGTATCGATTCAACTCCATATGAGCCAGCGCATGCTTGGTTTCCACGACGTAGACAATCGCTTGAAAGACATCCTCGACGCCCTTCAAGGACGTATGGGCGGGAAGTCCAGAGTGGGCAAGTCCCTTATCCACAACGATTCACAGATCATCGCTGTAACGATTAGTAAGGTCCTGGTTAAGGATCACTCACGGGCTGGCGGCATCCTGACTATCGTGAAGATCGGCGCTCGGTCGAGGTGGCACCAAGTCAAATCGCTTTGAATCGCAGCGGTTCCGCGCCGAGTGAAGTTGTCGATACGCACCTCGTATCGTGAGCATCCGCCTAACCACCCAGGCGGCCGGGTAGAGGTCAGCCGGCGACGTCTCCTAATGGCGCCGCACAAAGGGGGCGCGTATTACGACATCTGGGTGGCGGATATCAAGGTAGGAGCGACACCCTGCGTGCCGTTGGCTAAGACGATGGAGCGGGTGACCAAGAAGGTTGGCGAATCGGAGACTGAAATCACTCTGGGATAACTAGGTGCGCCGCGACCGCCGGCCCCAATGTGGTCGTGGCTAGTCGACTGCGTAATCGTTGTAGCGCATCTCCGGCATTTTTCCGCCTGTGTACCGGGTGTCGGGGTCGTCGGCGCCCAGCATGACGGCGTGGTCTCGTATTTTCGATCGGTAGCGATTCGCTAGGTGAAGCTGGACCGCTCCATCGACACTGTGTGCAAATTTGCGCGCCAATTCCTCAGCAACCCCAACATCGACACGCCAGTGGTAGTTAAAGCCCGGAACGACCAACACCTTCATCTCCGGATAGCCGATACCGAACCCCGCCGGAGGCCTGATCGCCGCTAGCAATCGGCAATTGCCCCAAGCCGGCGCATCAAGTTCAGTGGATTGGCAGCCAAGCAGGAGTATCTCTTCAATGGCCGATCCGGCACGAAGAAGTTCGCCGAGAACTGCTGCCAGCTCTACTTGGAGCCCTGCGATCCAACTCTGCGCCAGGGCTGCGCCAAGATCTCCCAGAATCACCTCCCGCTCGTCTTCAAGTGCGAGCAAGCAAGTTATCTCGAGCGCATCGAATCGAAGATCTCTCGCAGGTATCCAGGCCAGAGTCTCTTCACCGACGCCTTGACATGCGCGCGCGGGGTGGTCAGACAGCGCCACACCACACGAGAAGCAGATCTGCCCCGCAAATTGCTGAGCCTGCTTGATGATTTCCCGTGCAACCGGTTCATGTTGGAGCGGCAGCATGGTGTAGATGCGAAACGAACCGTCGGATGAGCGTATTTGACGGAGCCAGGTAGGGTTCCAGCCCAAAACACGAAGGCGGTCCATCATGTCACTCACAATGTCTACCCAGCCATCGCCAACTAATCCAACGGTCGAGCCTAAACCAAATCGCTTGCGGAGTTCGTCGAATCGCCGATGGCTCCGGCCGATCTGGCGTAGCTTGCCAAACCGTATCGACGGTCTGCCCTTATGAGCCTCCACGTTCGTCTGCCTATGGAGATCTGAACGACCTTTACCCTCCCTTTTTTCTGGTCGGGCTCGGTTATCTGTAGGCGAAGAGGGAGGTTGCAGAGACAATGGGGTCGCCAGGTTCCGTCGTTTGGCTCGGGGAGGAACTGGCTCATCAACGCGCTGATCCAGGCCGAGCAGCGACATCGGGCGCGTGGGAGCGTTCGTCGAGGCAGGCCGAGTAGCCCGACCCTCACCTACACCAGGTCGCCGTTTCCATCGAAAGATTCGCAGAACAGCTTGGCGCAGGACAGACTGATGCGTGATGGCCTTCGCCGCCTCGACCTCCTCGGGGGTCGGCACATACGGTTCCCGATCGTTCGTTATCCCCATAGCTCCTGTGCCCGAATGCCGAGACCATTTACGACGGAGCTGAATGCCGGCCGGTCGAGTGTCTTCTCTACCCCGAACTGATCTTCCACCCAATGCGCAAACGCTGGGATACTGCCTGAACCGCCGGTTCTGACCACCGCTGCTACATCCTTCGCCGTGATGTCTGCCTGCTCAAGCGCCGCGTAAACGGTGTCGTGAATCGACTCCAGCTCAGGTCGGATGAACGATTCGAACTCAAGCCGCCTTACTGGGATCGATACATCGATCCCGCCCGGCCGGAAGAACTGGATCGTCGCCTCTTCATTCGTTGAGAGGCTGACTTTTGCATCTTCGATTGCGCGATAGAAACCGTACGCGTGGCCACCAAAGATGATTCGTTCCAAGAGTCGTGCGCCTTCACCACGTGACTTGGATAAGGCCCACTGCGCGTTGGGATCGGAAAGAAGCCAGCCGAGACTACTTAGCGTCCCAAGCTCGTTTAGGAGCCAAAGTGGGAGCGACTCGAGTCCAAGTGCCGGTGCGACCTTTTGGTTGAATAGGATCTGATCGAACTGGGAACCACCTATTCCAACTCCTTTCAGGGCGATGACCTCTCCCTCGCCACGCTCAAAGCGAACAGCCGCTACGTCAAAGGTGCCACCCCCAAAGTCGAGGGCAAGCACAACCCCGTCCTCAAACCTTTCTTTGACAATTGCCGCCGCTGGCTCAGGAAAGAGCTCTATCTCATCGAATCCCACTTCACCCGCGGCTCGCTGAAGGCGATCGAGGGCAAGTTCCTGGCGGCTTTCGAACTCCGGGCCCTCAGATCCAACAAATGCTACGGGGTAGCCGAGAACTGCTCGGTGTACGTTGCTCCCACAAGCAGCATCGGCAGCCCGCTTCAGTCGTCGCAAGACTACTCCGACCAAATCTGATGGCGAGAAGTCGACCGCCCACGAATGGGTACTTTCAAAGTCGGGACGGCTCAAGTAGCTCTTCAGCCCCGAGATGAGCCGCGCATTGTTGCAGCCGCCGGTCCGGTTCCGGAACTGCTTGCAATCCGTCCTCCGTGGTCCGAGGTCGCATGCGGGGCACCTGGTCTCATGAGAACCGGCGACGAGGTACTGCTGAACCGCTGCCATTCCTGCAAGCTGGTCCCCGCTGCGGTGGAGATAGGCGATCGACGGTAGGCAAGAAAGAACGCCCTCGGTCTCGATGTCAAGCACTTGTACTAGATCTGGGTAGGCGATTGCGATGGAACTGTTTGTGGTCCCGAAATCAACGCCATACGCGACCGGCGCCGTCATCTGCGTCCCAAAATCAAGCCCGCGCCCAGCACAAGTCCCCGCGTTCCAGCCTGCCGTGATCGGATCGATTCGGTCTGAGCGTCGTATTCGTCGCTAAGGCGGCTGAGCCGGGCCTTGTCCTTGGCCACTTTGCCTCGTCGGGCCGGCAGAATCCTCCGATCGCGGTCGGTACCGGCGATCTCCTTCACTCGAATCCACTCCTGATCCGCTGTGACGACGTTGGTAAGCCTGACCTGGCGATACCTAAAAATGCGATCGGCGCGGCTGAGTTCCGCTTGCTTGATCTCTTCCTCATTGGCAGTAACCTTCGTGCGTTCGGCAGCGTGCTCCTGGTCAAAATGCCGAGCACTCGCAGCTAACGCTGCTGCGACCCAGCTCGGGGTTGACGCGTCGAGGCCTTCGCCAGACTCTGGCATTGAGTGGGCATCCTCCGAGATCACAGCAAGGTCAGCCCCGACCACGTGCCGTATGATCCGGCCGCGCGGGTTCAGAGATTCGGCTTGGATCTCATACCAGACCTCCACCGCAAGCTCAGCTGGTCCATTTGGAACCAGTCGCGCCGCTGTCATTGCTCTTTCGGTGTTGGTGCGTGCCACTCGGACAAGTCCATCTACAATCGGGTGGCCAAAGGCAAGGAACTCCAGTTCCTCTCTCACTCGAGCCACATCAGGGTTGAATGCGCCTCGGGTAACGTCGGCACGAACCTGCAACGCGCTCGCGAGGCGGGAAGATATGGCTATGTTCGTGGTGCCGTCATGGTCCGAGACACTATTGCCACCGAAGAAGTGAAGGCCTCGCTCGACGAATCGTTGGAGGTCGTCAAACCGGGCAAGCGGGCTTTCGTTCAGTAGCTTGTTAGCGATGTCTCGTCTGAGACTCGCACGATCCAAGACGAAGTCTCCGAGCGTTCGCTCCTTCTCGCGCGCTCGGCGCACTTGGTGCTCGAGGGATTCCTCAAACCGCGTGAACTCCTGGTCGAAGTGCCCGACGTCGTCCAGGAGGATCCTTGTGATATTCCTTTCGACCTCCCCGAGTATGGGATCGAGGGCTCCGACGGACTCGACGAACAAGCCGATGCGAGCCTCAAGCACATCAAGGATCCGCATCTCGATTGTCCCCTCGCACGCAAGGTTGTAGATATAGACCGCCTTGTTCTGTCCGATACGATCCAGCCGGCCGATCCGTTGCTCGACCTTCATTGGATTCCACGGGAGGTCGTAGTTGACCATTAGGTGGCAGAATTGGAAGTTACGACCCTCTCCTCCAGCCTCGGTCGAAATCAGGATTTGGGCCTCACCGGATCGGAACTGGCGGACCGCTTCCTCTTTTTCTTCCGACGTGAGACTGCCGTTGAATGCCGCCACCGTGTAACCGTTGCTCTTGAGGGCGGCGGCCAAGAAGACTTGCGTCTCGATAAACTGCGTGAAGATCAATAGCCGCTCTTCTGTATGCTCGCCGAAGATTGTGCGAACAGCTCGCAGGAGCTCGAGGGCTTTGCTATCTCGGACTTTGCCGAGGCGCGCAACGAGTCCCTGAAGCTGAGCCAGTTCCTTTCGAAGTTCTCCCTGGAGGGGAGAGCCAGCCTCGGCTTCACGTAGAGCAGCGCTTGCTTCAGGAGCGTCTTGCAGTTCCTCTAGACGAGATGTCGCGATTCGGGTATTTGCAATAGGTTCGTCAAGGGCCTTGCGCATGCTGTCTATTCGGCGCTGAAAGCTTTGTCGAAGCGCGTAGGAGCTCGACGCGAGGATTTTCTGGTATGTCACCATCACAAAACCGGCGGCCATCTGCCTATTGGCTACGGCGCGGTTGTAACCGTCCCGAATGTAAGTGGTGACATCGCGGTAGAGCTCAAGCTCCTCTTCGGTGAGTTCAACGGTGATGCGATGTGCGATTCGTTCACTTTCAATGCCCACTTCTGATTTGCGATTACGCACCAAAGCGGCCGCGAGCGGATGGCGTTCGACGAGACGATCCATGAGATGTTCACGCCCCGCGGAGGTGTCAAGTTGGGAGCGTGATCCGAGTTTCTTGAGCAGTCCGGTGTGTCGAACGGCGACGGCGTCTCTCTGTTGCGAGGAAAATGTTTCCCAACCCTGCAGCGATTTCATGAGGTCGTTCAGGCTCGGCAGCTCTAAACGACGTTGCTCGTACTCGTCGAAGGATTTGAACAGACCCGGCTCCACTAGTTCTATCAGCGAGTAGAGTTCAAATGAATGCAGTTGCATCGGAGTCGCCGTAAGCAGAAGAAGCCCACTCGTCAGCTCCTTCAATTCATCTGCTAGGCGGTAGGCTTGGGTAGTTTGAACCTTGCGTGCGCTCTGCCTCCATCTGCGCACGCGGTGGGCCTCATCAAAAATGACGAGGTCCCAGGGTGCTTCAATTAGCTGATCAGCTACACGAGTGCTTGATGCGAATTGTATCGAGCAGATTACCCGGTCACGCTTAAGCCAGCCGTTAGTGCCATCGCGACCTAAGAAGCGCAGTCCCGAACTGTCGACGATCTCGAAGGATTCATTGAACTTGGTCGATAGTTCTTGCCGCCACTGAAGCACGAGATTCGCTGGGCATATGACCAAGATCCGCGAGACGGTTTGGCGTGCCAATAGCTCCTTCACAATCAAGGCAGCTTCGATGGTCTTCCCCAAACCGACTTCGTCCGCGAGAATCATTCGCGGCGTCAGTTTCTCCATGACGCGGTGCGCGATGTAAACCTGGTGGAGATGGGGTTCGATGCGCGCATTCGACAGCCCCGACAAGCGATCGTATCTGTACGCGTGGGTCAGGTAGAGGGCCTGTAGTCGAAGGGCATACGATTCCGGGTCGCCGAGGGTGCCAGCCGCGAGAACGGATGTCGGATCCGGTACAGCGGGCTGCAATTCGTCGGCGTGAACTTGCGCCACATCATCGTGAAATGCGACCTCGTAGAAGGGGTGCCGCTCGTCTCCCATGACGACTCCCCGGGCGCCGGTCGTTGAGCGAATGACCCGGTCGCCGCGAGCGAACCGCGCAGTCGCCATCATTTCCAATGCGGAAGACGCGCCGACTGGTTGATCCCGAACTCTGCAGCGCGGCAGAGCGCGTTAGCTAGGCGCATTTGGTAGGGAGTGTGCGCCTTTACATCCAACAGAGCCGGACTGCAGACAAGGATCGCCATGCCCTGAGCCCTTGAGATCGCCACGTTCAGGCGGTGCAGGCTGTAGAGGAAGTCGATCCCTCGGGGCGCTTCGGCGGCGCTCGAGCTTGCCATCGAGTAGATCACGGCCGGCGCCTCCTGCCCTTGGAACTTGTCGACCGTGCCGACGCGGGCACCTGGCGGTAGGTGGTTCGCGAGAAGGGAGACATGGGCGTTGTACGGCGCGACGACCAAAATGTCCTCGATCGTCAACGCGCGCTGCGCGCCGTTGCGGTCGGTCCACTGCCTGTCAAGCAAGGTATTGAACACATCGACGACAGCAACCGCCTCCTCGGCAGAGGATGTCCGGTTACCGACGTGCAGGACCGGCCGGTAACGAAGACCCGTTCCAGACAGCTCACCATCGCCGCCCAGTGCCTGCTTTGAACATTCCGGGGCCGATTCCAGACGGTTCTCGTACGCGACCTCCGAGATGAACCGGCACACATCTGGGTGCATCCTCCACGTTATCGCGAGGAAGCGGCCCCGCTCGTCGGGGATCGTCTGGGCGCCATCGAGCACGTGATCCAGCGCCGACAGGTCGGCGCCCTCAGGATGTGACCCCTTGGATGGCTGGCTCAGTTGGTTCGGGTCGCCCAGCATCACAACGTTCGACGCGCACGTCGACGCGGCGATGACATTCGCAAGGGACATCTGCCCAGCCTCGTCGATGAACAGGTCGTCGAGCTTGCCTTCGATTTCGTCCCTGGCGAACAGCCACCCAGTGCCTGCGACCAGGTCGACTTCACCGGCGGCCAGCGCGTCGTCGACGTCCTGGTTGCTGTCGGTGCATTCGACGATCGTCGAGCTGCAGCGCTGTTCGGTAGTTGCCTTCTGGATGGCGCGCAGCGTGATACCGCGGCGCTCGGCATCGCGACTCACCGCGTCCAATAGGTTGCCGATTACTTTATGGCTGATCGCCGTAACCCCAACCCGGCGGCCGCTAACGAGCCGGTCCACGATCATCTCGGCGCCTAGCGTCGTCTTGCCGGTGCCGGGCGGGCCCTGGATGGCGAGGTAAGAGTCGGCGGGGCGTGGGGGTGCGAGCAACAAGAGATCGCGGGTGGCGCGGTACGGTCCCTCGCCTTCGATCCCGTTTGCAGCCACAGACTCGGCCACTCGCTGGATGGCATCGCGCAACACGCGGTCCTCGATGGGGGTCGGTGGGATCAGCGCATTTGGATGGGGGACCTGCGATCCCTTACTGCGCCGGAGGTCGATCCAACCCGCGACGTTATCCACTTCATGGACCTCGCCTGCCGATTTCTTCGTGCGCGGATCGATGGGGGACACGCCGACCGCAAGCTTGTGGTCCTGAGGCGGAAATTCATACCGATAGAGGAGGGAGTGCTTCACGATGCCGACCTCGCGCACGTACCTGAGGCCGCCGATGGACTCTGAGTCGGCGATGAGCTCTTCTTCGGTCATCTTCAGGCGCTCGTAGAAGCCCCACCAGTCCGATTTCTGCTCGCGCCGGTGCCACCACAGCTGCTGGCCGAGCAGCCAGCGCGCGGAAACGAGGCGCTCGGAGCGCGGCGGCGCCAGCGGCATCGCACCCGTAAGCCGGCTCGACAGCTCCGCGATGTCGCGCTCCCACTCCTTCAGCTCGGCTGAGGGTTCCGACGGCTGGATCACCGGTCTCGGAATGGTGATGCCGAATTTCACCTCGGCTTCCGGCCGGCGCTTTTCCAGCCATTCGCGCAACAGCCACGTCGACCGACAGTCCTGCTCGTTGTAGGCGGCGATCGCGTCGAGGATTGCCTGGTCGCGCTTTTCGATCCATTGCTCGTAGGCGACGATGCTCGATCCGGCCCCCGAAATTGCGTCGTCGCGCTTGTCCATGTACAGCGCCTCGATGTCCTTTAACGAGTACGACTCGCGGGAAGCCAGAAGCGATTGCTTGACGACCTGGTAGAGGTCAACCAGCACTTCGCCCCGGAGCAGGCGGTCGACCTCCGCCTCGCGCGTCCCGTGCCGGCCCATCAGGCGCTTGAGCGCCGACGGCTCGTATGACGCGTAGTGGTAGACGTGCATGTCGGGGTTCGCGTCGAGATGCTCGATGACGAGGTCGACGAACTCCTCAAACGTCTCCTTCTCCTGGACCCGGTCGTGTGCCCACCGCGGCTTGAACTTGGGCTGCCCGCCCTCGACCTCGAGGACGCCAAACAGGTACTCGAGCCCGCCATCCGACGCCCACGGGTCGCTCTCCATGTCGAAGAAGAGGTCGGCCTCGGTCGGTTCCGGCAGCAGCGCGAGCCCGAGCTCGGGGCGCTCGGGCGGGACCAGCTCGTACGCTGGCTCGCCCGTCTCGCGCTCCCGCACCTGCAGCTTGGCCTGCTTACGAAGGCGCGCGAGAGTCGACGGGCCGATGCCGGTCGCTCCCAGGTCGGAGCCTGTGGTCGCCAGCGCGGCCACCGTGGGCACACCGCTCGCCTCAATCTTGCGCGCCTGCGAGCGCTGGAGGCCGGCGACCAGGACAAGGCTGTCGTCCTCGCGCCAGCGCTGTTTGCAGACCTCGTTCCACCGGCAGACGCCGCAATGTTCGACCGGCTCGGGGTAGGTCTTGACCGGAGCTGCAGCAGTGACCGTCTCAAGCCTCGCTTTTGCGTGGTGCAAGTACGCTCGGTAGTCGCTGACCCGAAACCTCGGCCGCGTCCCGTCGCCCAGCGCAAGGTGCATCCACTCCGGTGCGCTGCCCTGCATGCCCGCAACGAGCTCCGAGTAGAGCGACGTCTGTAACAGTGCGGCCGCCTTGGCACTCCGAGCGAGCTTGGTGTCGACGACCTCGTAGCTGTGCCCGCCGAGGTCGCTCGACACGTCCACCTTCTCGAGGAAGTCGGCGTAGCCGAGCCAGCGACCATCGAAAAGCGCCGCCTGGTAGATGACGTCGACGCCCGCGTGCATCGCCCCGAGTGTCTGCTCGCGCGCCGTGCGGTAAGCGTCGAGTGTGGCGCCCGTGGTCTCGATGCGCGCCACCGACTTGCCTTCGCCCGCGTATGCGTCCAGATGCGCCTGCTCATGCGCGGTGCCATGGCGGGCCATCAGCTCGAGCTCCGGGTCCTCGCGATCCGGCCGGACGAGTTCGCCGCGAGCCGCCGCGAGCTCTTGCTGTGTCAGGTGCGGGCATTCGAGAAAACCGGTCAGGTCGCTCGCGCTGAGAATCAGCCGGCCGCCGGTCAAGTGCATTAGCCCTCCCAGGTCATGCGTCGAACTCCATCTGCTCGGGTCGCGCTTCCGCCTCTGTGGACGCCTGTGTCCTGACCAGAGGCAGCATGTCGCAGACCGCGTCGCCGTAAGCCGCTCCGAAGAGAAGCTCGGTCATGCAGGCGAGCTTGCGGGCGTCGTGCGGCAGGTGGTTGCGGGAGAAGTTGCGGCCCGGGCCGCCGCCCTCGAAGCCCAGGCAGCCTAGCGCGGTGACAGAGGTCTTGCGCAGGCCGCTCGACTCGGGCATCCAATGTCGCGAGCCAACCTCGCCCAGCACGGCTGAGTCGTGGACAAAGTACTGGACGTACCTGTTCGGATCGCGCGAGTCCTCGAAGATCACGTAGTCGTGGTCGCGCATCTCGAACAGCAGGCGGCGGAGCTCCTTCTCGTAGACCATCAAACGCAAATCACGTTCCATGCCAAGAGTCTGAAAAGCAGTCGCGACAGCTCCCTGTCGCGCTTTTCTGACGGCGCTCAACTTTGCCTCCGGGCCGGCGGCGCGAACCTGGTGGCGGTCGCAGACTGGTGGGCAGGGAAAGCGCTGAGGTGGACGACGTGGCCCGCGTGCACGAGCGCAGCCGCCTCGACCTCCGGGGCCACCACCGTGACATGCGCACCGAGCCCGATCTCGGGGCCGACGTTGGAGCTTCCGCCACCGATGGACCGGAACCAACGGCGTACCGCGCTGTCCGCCCTGGCACCGAGAGGCCTAGTCGCGGTCGAGTCAGCCATAAGCGCCTCGGCCTGGTAGCTAGAGACCAGCCCGCCCCAGAGGGCGGCCAAGACCTGCGGGGCCTCGAAGACGTCAACGCATGCGACCCTGCCGCCGACGCACGCGATCACCCCAACCTGGCCTGGTTCAGGCTCGACGCTGCTCGCGATGCCGGCCAACTGAGAGGCGCCTCTCATCGTGAGGTCGGCATAGGAGCGGCTGGGCGCATGGGCACCGTGGCGGTCGAGAACGCGGTCGACACCCGCCCAGACCGCGCCCTGGTCTGAGGCAAAGTTCCGAGCGCCCCGCATCGAGCGGGCCACCGTCACGGTCTTGGTGGCACGGACGCTGGGCGCCAGGTTGACAACGCCCTTGCCGGTAGCCTCGCCAGACACGGCCCGCCAGCGCCCTGACTCGACGCACGAGACGGGGACCTCGAGGACGGCCTGCGCCGGGACAAGGATCGTCAAGTTGAGGACCCTGGTCTGCTTCATACCGAGGAGAACCTCGCCCTCGACCAGGAGGATGGGCCGATCGGCCCGGTTGACCACACGGAGCTCGCCCACGGCGCCCGCCTCGCTGACCTCCTCGATCGAGATCAGTCCCATGTCCTGGGCCTGCTCGTAGAGGAGGTAGCTCGGAGGGTCGGCCGCACTGGCCCGCGAGCTGGCGAGGAGCGGGATCAGGGCGAGGTTGCCGGCTGTGGAAGCGGAGCCGATTTCGATGGTCGAGATGAGGTCGATCAAGGTCTGTGCGTCGTTCATGGCGTGATATTCCTGGGTCGCCGCGACAGCTGGTTGTCGCGTTCGCGAGGGCTCGTTAACCGGGTCCTTCAACCGGTGCAATAATGCGGCCCGCGATGGCGCGCGACAACTTCGAGAAGCACGACCGCCTGATCCGCCTGATGCGGGAGCTGGCCCTGTTCCAGGCGCAGCCGCGAGGGCTGACTACGGCTCAGATCGCCCAGAAATTGGACGTCTCCCAGCGACAGGCGCAGCGCGACATCGCGGCGCTCGAGAGCGAGTTCCAGGTGCCGTTCGTGAAGCAGGGCACGCGGTGGACGTTGATCGAGGGCTACTTCCTGCCACCGGTGAACTTCACCATCCTGGAGGCCATGGCGATGGTGGTCGGCGCACGCCTGATGTGGCGCTACGCGGATCGCGCTAACCCATTCGCCCAGGCCGCCTACGAGAAGCTCGCCGCAGTCCTTCCTGCACCTATGAAGGAACCGGTGATGGAGGTGGCGGACGGGCTGCGCGACAAGCCTGACGACGGCGTGTGGACGAAGGTCTTCGCCGCTCTGACAACGGCGTGGGCAGAGCGTCGCAAGGTGCAAATCCGATACACGAAGGAGGACGGTCAGACGATCGAGCGGGTGGTCTGGCCGCTGTTCATCGAGCCGACCCCAGCCGCGCATTCGCTGTATCTGATCGCACATGACGAAAAACGCCGCGGGCTGCGAGTGTTTCGCATGGAGCGGATCTCGTCTGTGGTTGTGCTGGAGCAGCGTTTCTCGCCGCCGCTCGGATCATCGCTGCACAAATTGCTAGGTCACGCATGGGGAATCTGGACATCGGACCACCCGGTGGAGGTGGTGCTGCGGTTCATGCCTCGTGTGGCTGCGCGCGTCGTAGCTACGACGTGGCATGAATCGCAGGAGGTGCGGGAGCTGGCTGATGGTGCCGTCGAGTTGCGTCTGGTGATCGCCGAGCCGACCGAGATTCGGCCGTGGATCCTCGGTTGGGGCCGCGAATGTGAAGTGATAGAGCCGGCCAAGCTGCGGGAATCGATCCTTGACGAGTTAGAAGATGCTGTAACGGCATATCAAAAAGTCCAGGGTCGTCCGGCGAACGGCCGCGGACGGCGGTTCAAGACTCTGACCGGCTCCATAGCTGGCTAACCGAGTACGTCGTGGTCAAGTACAAGTTGCGCATAGGACCGTCGCCAGAGCGGGTCCCTGACCTTCGAGTTACTCGGAGATTCCTGGCTGCATATGGCCGAACTGCGGTTGGATTCCAGGGCCGAGTCGAAGGCGAGATCCACGACCTGGTTCGGCGTTTTAGGGCCGATCCGAGGCTCGGGTTCCGGGGCTATGACCAACTCGCTCATCTACGACCGAACGTCGTCTTGGAGCTCGAAGTGTCCGGTGCCGACCGGCTTCTGGCGATCGCCAATGGCGGGACAGTGATCCTGGCGGACCTTGGCGGACACGAAGTGACGGAGCGCTACACGACAGGTAAGTACCGTGCCGACGTGTTTTCAAACGAGCCAGCCCCGAGTCGGTTCTGGCCAGATTCTGGATCGCCTCGACTGTTCGCTGATAGAACTGACGAACCGCTCTCGATCTATCACACAGAGACGAGTGCTGATTGGATTTATTGGCTATCCGACCAGCAATACGAAGCGGTTCGAACCATCCTCGAGGCATGGGATAGACGCGGTCGTCATAAGCCACTCGTCCATTTTGTGGTTGGTGGTCCAGGGACCGGCAAGACATCCGTCCTCCTCACGTTGCTGAAGGACTTGACCGAGCTCGGCCACCAAGTACGAATCGTTGTATCGGACAGGCTTGCCGCGTATATCAATGCATCCCTCAGGACACCTGAGTTCGATCGTCACCGCGGGCAGGTCGATACGAATGCAGCGGAGGTTCTCCTCATTGACGATCCTGGCTCGCTTGGGCAAGTGTCGTGGCCTCTCCGAGGTCTCTCCCCAACGAGCCGAACCCGATTACTCGTTATGGCATTTGACCCGTGCCAGCTCCTTGATTCGCTTTCTGACAATCGCTATGCGCGGCTGATAGAGAAGCACGTCATCAGCGAGCACGTGCTTACGGAGTGCTATCGCCAGAAGAGGGTCGTCGGCCGAGCAGCGCAAGCAACCTTTCACTCGATTGCAATGTCATCGGCCTACTACAGGCCAGACAAGATCGACAAGTTCAGACAAGATCACGAACGCCTGACCAGCCTTTCGAACAACGCTAGATTCGTCAATCGCGGCGGCTACTCGAAGAGCTACTTACCGAGAGCGAAGATCGAGGATGTGCGATATGAGGTGAACCGCATTTGCTCCCGGTATCCGCGATGGACTCACTGGCCGAGTACTGTCGTTATCGTTGACTCTGAGGCTCATATGCCACGCCTGTGGCTCAACGAGCTAGAACCTGTGCAGGCTGAGGTCGTCGATGAGACGGCGATCCAAGACATCAAGGGTCTCGAGTATCAGCACGCATTCCTGTTCTTGGGACCAAATCTGCAGCGCCGGATTTCAGAGGTGATTAACGGTCAGGGCCAGAAGGGCTACTTCGATACTCGCCTTCTGCGCATTCCGATTTCCCGCGCGAAGGACAGCGTCGTTGTCTTCGGACTCAACTAGACAAAGCCGGCGGTGCAGAAGCGCTTGGCCCTAGAACTGCGATCCAGCAGACGACGCCAATGTCATCGATCGTAATCGGCTCAACTGGCGGAGGTGGTGGCACCGAGCGGAGGCCAAAGTCGTCCACAATCCGAAGGATCCGGACCGCCGCTTCATTGCGCGATATTTCCGCCCGATCAACCTCTCCGCGGATGGCTGACAACGCTTGGCGCACTGTAGAGCTACGTTCGACTGACAGGGCGTCGTCTGCTCTGGATGCGCCCTCAGGCAGCACGACTGAAGGATCGCGAAGTAGTTCTAGGGCCCACCGTTGCGCAGGCCCAAGACGCTCCGAGTCGGTGCGGGGGTCAGCAAGTCGATTATGTTCAGCAACGACGGTGTCCGCGGCAAGTCTCCATGCTTGTTCGAGCTCAATACCGGCCGCTTCGCCACTCGGAGCACTTCCAGGATTGATCCGACGCAACATTTCGGCATCTTCACCGATGATCGAACCATCTCGCTCTACGTACCGCCAATAACGCCGCTCATTTGCGCGGCATGCAAAGAACACGCCAGCAGCTCCGACTGATGGGATGCCGGGCGCCTGGCGGAAGCTCGCGCCGATTCCCCACGGAAGGGCTTGCAGACGAGCCAGCTCGCCTTCCGCGACTGCCCGCATAAGCTCAGCGCGCAACTCCTCACCAGCAAACGCCGACGTACCGGTGCCATCTTGGTCATCGTCCAGCAGACCCGTGTCTCCGCTCTCCAACCGCGCGGCGTAGGACCGCAGTTCCTCGAGAGCCGCGTGCTCAACAACCTCAGCGTCCATTCCAAAAACGCTGGCTGCGATGATCTTCCGACGTATCGTCGCCTCCAGTCCAAGCAGCCGCTCGAGCTCGCCTGGCGCTGGCAGCATTGTCGTTAGCGTGACGCGAGTGTGTTCGCTCTTCAACCGGATCACACGACCGTAACGCTGAACGACACGTTGTGGATTCCAGGGCATGTCGTAGCTGATGACGTGCGCTGCTTGTTGCAGGTTCTGTCCCTCAGAGAGGACGTCGGTCGAAAGTAACATGTCAACTTCCCCATCAGGAGGCACGTAGTCCTCCCGCACCACCGTCTTCGGGCAGAAGCGACCCAGCGCGGCGAGGCGTGAGTCCGGATCGCTCTGGGTGCCGATAACAGTTACGCGAGAACGCCCGGCGACCTTCTTGGCCAAATGCTCGTCGAGGTACTCGATCGACTCAGCGAACGTCGCGAACACTGCAATTTTCTGCGAGGGTGACTGCTCGAGTATCGACCGCAACAACGTGAGCTTCGGGTCGCTGTCGGCTCCCAGGGTGGATAGCCTCGTACGAATCTTCACTAGGAGTTCGCGATCAGCCTCGACATGCTTGCTGTACTCGGCCTTGAAGCGGTCGATCGGAAAGGCCTCTGGATCGGATTCGAGCTGCTGCTCGACCCATCCCGCCATGCCCGCATCGTCCATTTCTGCGTGCGCGGCCGCCTTGAGAACCTCCCGCGATGGCACGCGGCCTATATTCCACGCCGCGAGGAATGCATCGTGTGCAGCGATCATCCGCTCGACTGTTTTGAGACATGCCCACCAGCAAGATTCGAAGCGTTTGAGCACACCGCTTTGGAGGAGTCCGGCGAGGGTCGCCTCCGACACCTCTTCTTCAGCCCCAATGATGTAGGCACTAGGCCTATACCGCGCCATGGTCAACCCGGAGATCGCGTTCGTGATCTCATCGAATAGCCCCTTATGTGCAGCGTCGAGGTCGTAGCGTCGCGTCTCGGGGGCCGGGGTGGGAAACCTCACGGGCGTGCCGTCCGGGAAGACTGCGTTTGGATAGTAGCGCTCGATAAATAGCCGGTCGCGGCGGACCGATACTAGGTCGGCGAGTGGAAATAGAACATCCGGGTCGAGGTTTTCGGGGTCCTTCTGGTTTGCGCCAGCACTGAGGAATAGCGAGCGGATGGACGGTATGCCGGCGGACGCGAAAGCGCGGTCATGGCGCGCGAAAACCATGACCAGGTTGTAGAGGTCCCACAGGCCGTTGTTGATCGGGGTTGCAGTGAGCAGCACAACTTCCTTCTGCTCACCGCCCAGTAATCGCTCCATTGATCGATACCAAGTGGTATCGGCTGAGCGAAGAGCGTGGGCCTCATCGACAATTACTAGGCGGAACGTGTCCTTAGCGCTGTGGAGCACCCGGTGCCGGTTCAATGCGTTCGGTGCGAGCTGTTCATCCGAAGCCAGCTCTTGATAGCTGATCACCTGGGCCGGCAATCGTGTTGCGAGCAAGCGCCGAGACCAGTTCTCCTTCAATTGCGCAGGGCAGACGACCAGGACGTTCCTCTGTTGCCGAAGTGCATATTCTTCGACGAACGCCAATCCGATCTCGGTCTTCCCGGTGCCCACGCCGTCGGCATACACAACGCCATGGAAGCGTTTGAGAATGGCACGGGCGCGGTCGTAGCCGTCTCGCTGGAACGGAGCCAACTGCACCGAGGATGGTGGCGGGCCGGCCGGTCCGGCCATGACCTCGGCTTCGTAGAGCTCTAGAAGAGCCCGCAAATAGACAGTGTGAGGATCGATAAGGCCCGGGTCCGGAAATAGGAGCGAAAGAAGGTCAGGTTTGTACTCGCCCGCCTCCGCCCAGAGGTGGTCGAACCATTCGATGGCGGCGCCGGCGACCCCAGGTTGGTAGTTGACTAAGCCAAGCTCCAGGTTGCGAAAGAGCCCGGCGCCGGTGAGGTTAGCTGAGGTGATGAGCGCGGCCCGCGCATCTTTATGGTCGCCGAACAGGTAAGCCTTGCCATGGAGGAACTGAGTCAGGTAGCGGCGCACGGCGACGTCGGATCCGCTGAGCCAAGTTTGGACCTCCGCCAGCGCGGCAAATGCACGGCTCGGCGGGAATCGGGCGAGGTCGCGATCCTTGCGGAGATTGAGCAGCGCCATCTCGAATCGATCGAGCGGCACTTCGGCGTTGAGTCCAGGGCTCGGCGCGGCGCCAAGGAGAAGCCGAACTCCACGGCCCGCTACGGTCGCAGACAGCTGGCGAAGTCCGCCTAAATTCACGTACCCCGTGGCTATGGACAGCTCGTGCTCCGGTGGCAGATCCCCAACGAGATAGCGCAAAGCCTCGGCGTGCGATGACTCTCCGGAGAGGTTGTCGACCAGTTCGGGACGGCCCGCCATCTAGAGCCTTGAGAGGCGATCGAGGACGAGTTCGCGGTATCGGGAAGAGACTGCGTCAACAGTGAAGTCGTTAAAGATCAACTTGAGGTCGTCGGCTACGAGCATCCACGCACGCGCTACGCGAGCGTCGATGTCAGCGCGGAGACGGTCACGTTCGCCCTGCTCGAGTTCCGCAGGCTTCATGTTGAACGCCGCGGCGAAGTCGGAAAAGCGGGCATCGGCGCATGAAAGCTTTGCGGCATCTAAGGCGATCGCCTGAAAATCGTCGTCGCTTAGGAGCGGCACTGACAGGGCCTCAAGCAGGAAGAAGTTGAGGTTCGCTTCAACAAAGCGGCGCGCCTGCCAATCGAACGGAAGGCTATTCATTATCGCCAAGCACGCGGCTTGGTCGTATTCGGAACCCGGAACGAAGGCCAGGTATGGCGCGCTGTTGGCCAGCAAGACTCCTGGGGGGATCAAGCACGCCCGGATAGTCCTAGAGTCAGTAGAACGGCTGATCCCGCGGAAGGCGACTCGGGCTCGGCCAAGCTCGCGCAAGACCGCTGACCTGCGTTCCTCAAGCGAGGTGTGCGATTCAACCATTGACTCGCTGCCCGGCCTCGGCTTCTGGATTGTTTTAAGGAGGGCGTCGGTCTCCGTGCACGCTCGTGCCTGGGCTCCGTGTGGAAGATATTGGTCGAAGCTCTCACCCTTCCAGAGAGGTCGTCCTTTGACAACGCCACTCCAGTACTTGGCATCGTGGGTCTCGTGCAGTTCGGCCACCGGAAAGCAGCGCCATCGACCCTTCGAACCCATAGGAAACGGATCACCGAGTCGCATGCGAGCCAGTAAGTCAGCTTCCTGGTCACTCTTGGCTAAGGGCACGACAAAACCTGTCGCGAAAGCGCTGAGCGGCACCCTGACACCGTTAGACTCGGATTGAGTGGCCCACGCGTCACTTGAATCCGCGACTCCAGCCACTCGAACAACCTGGTTGGGGGGGGGCGCAGTCATCCCGGCTGACAAAAGGGCCACCGTGTATTGGGGATGCGTATCGAACATCCAGAGGCGGCGGTTAATCAGGAAGTCGATGCGATGGCACGACGTCTTGCCGAACAACCACTCTCGAAATCCGGTGGAGCCGGCGTTGACAAACGCCGTTCTAGGAAGAACGACTCCTAGTTCGCCCTCCTCACGCAGGAGACGGCGATACCGTTGGCAGAACCACTTATACAAATCGGGATCGCCTCGCGTCGGCTCGTAATCACCGCTTCCAAAAACCCGATTGCGCGTGGCGGCTGCGCTCTGCGTCTCTGCCAGCCGCTTCGCAAGGTCTGGACGCGTAGCCTGAAAAGCCGTTAGCGCCGCCTTACGTTCAGTCTCTGGCATTCCACGCAGGCCAGGCATGAACAGTCCGTAAAAAGACAACTCTTCGGGCTTCACCTCATCCCAGGGTGGATTGCCGACCACAGCATCGAAGCCCGGGCGATCACGCGAGAAGACGCGTGAGAATTCGACCGGCCAATGTAGAAAGCCATGCTCCTTGGCCGTGAGGTCTGCTGCGGGCTGCATCTTTGCGACTCGCCTACCATCAAGCAGGTCCTGCGCGTAAGCCGTGACTTCCTGACGCGCGCCTGCCACGCCAAAAGGATCGGCTGTCCAAAGGTTGAAAATTGAGACGATTGTTTTTGCAACCTTGCGGACCTGTACGTCGGCGTCCTCGCTAGCCTTAACTTCATCCGGGTTGCGATCCTCGATTTCGGCTGCGACCAGCGCCGCGGCGCTGATCTCGCGCAGTTTTCGCTGCCATTCTGCCGGGACGTGTTTGCCGCCACCGACGCCTTCGGTGCGGACAACGCCGACAAGCGAGTCGCCCACTTTAAGGTTGCCGTCGAGGTACGCGAGGCTCAACCCTGGCACGAAAGAAGCGAGCCAGAGCGACAGCTTTGCAATCTCTGCGCCCATTGCGCTGATGTCCACACCGTAAACGCAGTGCTTAAGCATCAGCCTGCGAATCAGCATGGTGTCGTCGGTCGCCGTCCCCTGTAGCGCGCCGGTGCGCAGCCTTGCAATCGAATCAGCAATTGCAGGCAGAGGATGCTCGGCGAGAAACCTCACCGTACGGTCAGAAAGCGCGCCAACAACTTCCACCAGGAAGTGGGCGCTTCCGCAGGCCGGATCGACAACTGCGAAATCAAGCAAGTGCCGGGCGGCGTCGCTTGGGTCTCGTTCAGCCCTCGCTTCGACCTCGGTTAGGTGGCGCTCGAAGGCTGGCATCACGGCATGCTTGACCAGATGACGGACCAACTCGGTCGGCGTGTAGTAAACGCCCCCAGTCTTGCGGCCACCCTCGTTCGTGAGCCATAGCAGTTCGCCCTTGCCGTAAGTCGGCGTCTCTCCCTGAGCCGGCGGCCGGTAGCGGTCGGCGCGAGCGTCATAAAGGAGGGGACCAACAGCGATAGTGAGTCGTAGCGACAGGAGTGCCTCGTAGATGTTTCCGAGGTGCCCGATTTCAAGGGTCGAGTAGTCGATCCCTCGCCCTTCCTCACGCCCGAGCGCAATCAATAAATCGGCAAAGCTCCGGTCGGTGAAGCTCATCTTCTCGAGAAGGGCGGCGCCCTCGAAACCCTCCGCGGCGAAGAGCGCTCCGTTGTAAGGCGGCACACGCCACGCGTCGTTGCCGGTGCGCATGGCGCGAACCAGGACCTGAAGGCGGTCCCACAGCGTTGTCGCACGCATGCTCAGCTCGTCGCGCGTCTCTTCGGCCTCGGCCGCCAGTGTGCTCACCGATGCGTTGGCGTAGACGCGGTTGTCAACAGGTAGGTAGCGGCTGCTCTCTGCGTAGAGAAGAAACAGAAGGCGAAAGAGCAGCGTGAGAGCTGCACTCTCAAGCTCTAAAACCTGTGCCTCAGAGTTCAGGTCGATCTTCTGCGACGACGCCCACTGGTGGAGGCTTCGGGCTAGTGCAGGCAGGGCCGCCTGACGGAGTTTGTCGTCCAGGCGTTTTCTCAGCTCGACGCCAAACTGCCGGGCGTCTTCGACTAGACGCGCGAACTCGCCATCGGCAAGGTAGGTTGGCGAAACGAGCGCCACGAACGGTCGGTCACCGGGTCGCATTACAGCCGGATCCAGGTCGATGTAGCGTGCGGTCGCCGCACCGGGCGTCGCGAAGTCGAACAGGCGAAGCCGAACGCCCGCGGCGAAGAGCCCGTATTTCGTGCCTTCGGTGTCACAGTCCGCGAGCAAAGCGCCTTCGGGAGGGCGGCCATCGTCATCGAGTTTCGAAAACGCTAGGGCATCTTTCATCGGATGGACGACCGCCACAGGTCGGTTGGAAACGCGAAGCAGGTAGCCGCGCTGCGGACGGCGTTCGATCTCGTACCCGAGCGCGGTGAGCAGCGAGCGCCACTCAGTAGCCGAGCTGATCTTGTCTGCCTCCGCCTCAGCCGCTGACCAGCGCGGCCTGTCGTTTCGAAGCCGGCGATCGAGCGTGTGGACGGTTAGGAGGTCACGAAGGCGAAGGCCGGGGATCCCTGACTGGTCGAGGCGCTCGAGCTCGACTGCAACTTCGCGTACAGCATCAAGACGCGGCAGGGTTGAGATTCGACGCAGCAGTTCCTCCAGCGGACCGCTCTCGACCTGCCGGAGTGGACCGTTGCCGTCAGCGGGCCCGAGCACCGATACGAGTCCGGGAGTACCTGAGTCTGTTATCAGGATGAGCGGAGTGGCGCCGCCTCGTTGGCGTTCGCGCCAGACCCGTCGAGTCGATGTCTCATCACGGAGGGTGGCGGTCGCCACCTCGATACCGCCGACTTGGACTGACGACGATATCGGCTGCGCCGCGGCGAGCTTCCTGGCCGCTGGCAGGCCAGAGAGCGAGTCGATGAGCTGATTAGCGCTCAACACTCGCCAGCGCCGTCGGAAGACCGCAGGGGCGTGCGCACGTGCTCGAATGATAGAAAGACCAGCAGCCACAGGGAGTTGAGGTTGATCGTCATGGCTGCGAAAACCAACCCAGCCTGCAAAGACTGGTCTTGTTCGAACCGATGCATGCGTCCGATTTAGACCCTCGGCAGCGTCTTAGTGACTCACCGTGGTCCAGGTACCTTAGGCGTCCGGCGAATTACAAGCGGTTGGCCGTGCTTGCCCACCACCTCATAACCGCTGTTGCGCAGGGACTGCGCAAGGGCCGCCTCCGCCCTCTCGGCCGCATCGCGGACTTCGAATGGGTGAATCTGTTCATATAGCCGTGGTAGCAGCCGACGGCCGAATTTCCTCACGTCGGGATTCGAGAATGGGCCTCCCGCCTTGTGCTGAGCAAAACGCTCTGCCGGCGTCTTTGCGCTCTGACCGACGTATAGCCACCTGTCGGCAGTGCCCTGGCCGGGCATTCCCGCCAGTTCTATGACGTAGACCCGGTACGGCACCATGCAATGGTGCCACGATAGATCAGTACCCATGCAACAAATCGAAGGTCTACTCAATCGGATTGCTAATGCAGCCCGCGATATCGACCGCGCGCGCGGCCGGACCGTCGCGGGGTTACGACTTGCCGGCGACCTTCGCAGGAACGTCACGGCGCGACCCCCCGCTGCGGGCGCAAGGCTGCACCTTGCAGAGCACTCTGAGGTAGCCTCAGAGCTTCGCCAGCTTGACGGAATGGCTTCGACAATGACGGCGCCCGTGGCGATAGCTGCTTGGGAAGCGAGCGCTCAGAGATCTCTCCGGCATGCGGACGCCTTGGTTCAATCGACCGATGAGATCGTGGGCACATTAGCATCGCAACGTGCGAAGTAGAGTTCTCCATTCACGACTATTTCGCTTTGCTGAACCACGGCGTCTCTGACGTGTGTGCGGGCGATAGCCCGCCTTATGTTCTTACGCCGAATGGCGTCATTCTTCACCACTTTGGTGTCACTCTTAACCATCACCAGGAGGCCCCGGCACGGTCGCGCGAGCGGGTGCCTGTCCAGCACGCCGATAGCCAATAGCGCGCAACATGGCGGCCAGGAGCCTTAGAGAGTGGAACTTGATCGGCTGCTGAGTATGTGGTGGGAGCCAGCGACACCTACCCAGGAGTACGCCGGCCAGGTATCGCTTGACGCTGACGGCGCTGTGACCATTCAGCTAGTTGGCACCCTTGGTGGCAGCCCTCTTCCCATGAAGGACCCAGAGCCGGCAGTGCTTCATGGCCTGGGCAACCAGGGTCCTTTCTTCACGGCGCGCAAGTTGATCCGAGCCGGCGCACGGATCGGTATGCCGGGGTTCCCGAGTGAGGTATTGCGGCCCCAATCGCTGATTGTGGGTGCCCACGTCGACGAGACGACTCTTTACGACGAGGCGATCTTGCAAGCCACGTACCTGAGCGACTGGCTTCAGGAGAGCGGTATCCGCATCGAAATGCGGCAAGGTTCGAACGAGCAGAAAGGATCAGTGGCTGCGAGCTACGTCTGGCCTGAAATTCGCACGTCACAAGTTGCTCCCGGAGTGACCATTTCGACGTGGTCCGGGCATCAGGGAACGCCTATGCGCGCTGGGTACACGATCAGCGAGACGGTCGCACTCAAAATCACAGTGGAGACCGGCGTCCTGGTCGATGACCTTGTTCGGGACTATGTAATGCCGATTCTGGATCTGGTGTCGTTCGCGACAGGCCGCAGCAATGCTGTGGACCGACTTACGATTCGAACTCCATCCGTTACTCAGACCATTGGTGAGCAGATCCAGCGCGAGGATCTGGAGTACGTCACTGAGTGGATCGTAAAGCGGCCGAAAGTCGAACCCGAGCGTCTGATGATTCATCACATGAGGTTCGCCCTCATGGAGGCGCCTATGGGTTTTGACCTCCTCATCCAGCGGTGGTACAAGCTGTACAAGGACCTCAGACCCAGTCTTGCGCCCTACTTCGGCCTCCTGTACGCACCCCCGACCTATGTTGATCTTCGACTGGTGTCGATCTCCCAGGCGTTGGAGGCATACCATCGAGCATCAAAGCTGCGTCGAGCCGCGATGTCGAAGGAGGATTTTGCGGCGTTTAAGAAGGCGTTGCTCCAAGCATGCCCGCCCGGCAAGCGAGGCTTTCTGGAGCTCAAGTTGGGCTACCTCAACGAGATAAGTCAGGTGGATCGAACCTTGCAACTAATTGACCGTGCGAAGGTAGCGCTCCGTCGGTTATTAGAGTCGAGACCCGACTTTGCGGTGGATTTCATCAACGCTCGGAACATCAAGACTCATCCGGACCAAGAGAAGGGCGACGCCACTGGAACCCAGATGTACGACCTCACTCGGGTCGGGACGTTCCTGTTCGAAGCCAATGTCATGTTGGATCTGGGCTTTGACGACACCCAATGTGCTGCCCTCTTCGAGAGGCAGCCTGAGTACATGCACCTGGTTAATAACCCTCCAGCTGACTAATCCGAAAACCTAAAGATGACAGGCGCTCGCAGTACCCTGAGCCAGGCCGCCGTCTAGATATGGATGTTTTTCCGGTCCACTCAGCGATCCAGGACCTGTGGAATGGCGCCTGCGCCGGGGTGTTCGTCGACGACACCGGCTCGCCCGGGTTACCCAACACTCCAAAGCATTTAAGTCAAGCGCGGAAGTCCTGGGCGGCCGTCATCGTCCCCCGCCTGCAAATTGCCGAGGTCATGGAGCAGTTTCCCCAAGCGCTTGAGGAGCTTCACGAGACGATCGGCGCAACGGAGTTCCACTTCACCCACATCTATCAGGGTAGGAAGCAGTTCGAGGAGACGTCGCCGGAAACCCGGATGGCACTATTTGAATTCATGGCCCACATTTTCGAAACGTACGGTTTTCCCGTCTTAGTGCAGACACTGGACCCGGACAAGCGTGTCACCAGTTCGTTCCGCGACCGCGCCCCCCGGCGGTTCGGTCGACTGGACCTGCATGACTACGGCGATCTGGCGCTCGTGTTGCTGATCCTTAGAGCGCGGAGGTTCTTGCTCGAGCGTTTGGGCGAATCGCGCGCCCGCCTGTTCCTTGATGAGGGGCGCTTTCAGGCTGGAAGTTCATGGACTATTCCGGGCCTGGATCCGCCCTTTACCGGGGGCCAGGTGTATTCCGTCGGGTCGTCAGAGCTGCATCCTCTTCAACTCGCCGACTTCGCGGCCTTCACTCTCAACCGCACGCAACTCGTGTCGGGGTGGGCGACTCTCAAGCCGCTAGACGCGCAGTTGTTGCAGATGCTTACATCGTTTGCGAATAATTACAAGAATATCGTCGTCCACCCCGTGAACACGGACGAATGGCCCCCATTCAGTGAAGCCGAGCTGGCGGCCCTAACTCAGGAACCCGACGAAACGTCATAGGCGAGACTCCCGCATCATCGCGGTCGGCACACATTTACCTTGCCTGACGCATGGAGCTGAACAGCCTCCTCAAGTCGGCGTCCGGTGTCGAAGTCGTTGAATCGAATGTCTGGACAAGTGCAGTGGGTTCCGCCAGAGCCGACCGAACCCTCGCAAGGACCTTCGCGAAGCCCTTGTCAGCAGTTATGACAAGGTCGAGCCCGAATGCGTATGGGACGTGGAGGACATCGAGGGCGTTCGAAGTCTGAAGCCCCACTCCTCGATCGGTCTGGTGGTATTCGGCTAGCAATTCTGCGACATGAACCGGCACCGCCGCAGCCGCTACTTCGTTGCACCAGAAAGCCATCCATAAGCTCCGCGACAGCTGGTCTATGGGTCGCACGAAGCCGCCGATCCAGGTCTTCATGTCGGCTAGCTGAGGATCGCCCAGCAGGGCGTCCCACCAAAGAGCCCCGCCGACCACGCGCCAGTGACGCTCTGCTCCGGTTAAACCCGCCACGGATTGCTCCAAGTGCGCCTTGGCATCGCCCAACAAGTCGAGCACGTCTGGCTCAATGTGTTTGGCAACCAAAGCACGTCGTGCTTTTTGCCCGTCGCGACCGGATCCGAGCGCTCCGTGCAGAAGGCCAGCATTTGCAACCATTCCCCACGGGAGGTAGCCAGGATCTCTCTCTAGGCGGCGCCATAGGCTCTTCGACCTATCGAGCGCTGATGTCTCAAGCTTGCGATCTGGCCTTGCAGTGAGCCAGTCCGGGTGGCATCGGCGGATTTCCGCCAAGACCTGCTGCGCCTGCCGATGTCCCACCGGAGGCAACCGGTGCTGTACCACCCTAAGGATGGTGGAAACCAAGCGCCGCCGAAGCCGATTGTCTTTGGTCCGCATTGCCTCAATGAGCAGCTCACCCGACCCATATGTGATCACCCGTTCAGCTATCAACACTGATTGAAGCTGGCCAACCCAAGCGCGCTTGACAGCGTGGTCGTAGATGTTCAGGTCTAGGTACACCCGTAGGGCGGGATCCTGTTGATTGCGGAGTCGTCGCAAGAACCGATGACGTCGAAGCCTTCGGCGGCGACCGCGGTGTCTACCGGCGCGCCTTGTTCCCAGTCGGTGAGCGCCTACCTACGACGGGTCGGGCTTGGATGCGCCGTCATCAGGTGGCGACTCGCCCTCACCAAAAAACTTTCCGAGTATGGGCCGGCTCTGCTCACCGAGGTTAGTGAATAGGGCGGCCATGCGGTGATTCTCGTGCTCTCGGGCGACATGCGCGAACAAGTAGTTCTTCATCGATGTGATGTGCTTCGGATCTCCAACACCTTTATCAGCAAGGGCATCGCTCAGCCCAGCTCCCATTTCCCAGCCCGGCTCGAGCATTTCGACCTCTTCCGCCGACAAGAACTGCAGGGGGTGAACCCAAATCCGGCTCCCGGTCTTGGTTACTAGGTCCGAAGGGGCCGCGTAGACAGCATCGACCTCCACTCGTGTTGCAACGAACTGGGGAAATGGCCAGAGCGTCACCAACACCGGGTATACATCCGTGATCCGCTCCGGCGCCAATCTCCCATGCTTTAGCCGGCCCATCAGGAGGTTGGCAGCACCCTCGACCGGCTGCATGAGCTTGCGTTTGAACTTGCCGCTTCGCAACTCGCGTCGGAACTCTTTTACGTCGCCAGCGACTTGTGTTGCCATCTTCAGCGAGGTGACGGTGGTCTCGACGCTCACTAATCGGGTGCCATCCAGCAGCAGCAGATCCGGGCAGCTGATATGGCCACCCGCACCTTGGACCTCGGTCTCAGGAATCGCAAGATAGCGTCCACCCTTGCCGTAGGCGCTAACAGCAGCGTCCGTAATGTAGGCCTGAAAGACCTCACCTAGATAGGCATTGAGGTCGACGACTCCTGTGTCATACCCCCGCCGGGCCGTGAAGGCACTCCAATACAATCCGGACGAGAGCCTTTCTAAGGTTAGGCGCATAGAGATCGGGAGCGCAGAGCCGTTGCTAAGTCTTACGAATGGCCGCTCAAAAAAGTCGGCAAGGTCGACCCCGGCCATCTCTGGCAGTGAGGTACTCGGGATTGGCGAGCGCCGGTACCAACTTGGTTCAGCGGTCAGAAGAGCCCGCACTTTGGTCGCCTCTGACGACTGTATAAGTCTTGCCTCGATTTCCTGGACTACCCGATCGAAGCCGGCGAGGTCGGGTGGGCGCTGGATCGAGGCGAATAAGCCGGCGTAGGCCAATCCCAGCGCGAGAAAGGAATCGATGCTCAGCCCATCAGTGAAGGCTTCAAAGGCGTTGTCGAGGGCGTGGGGCTGCGTGCCAGAGCGCGCTCGGGTGACTAAGAGATCGTGATAGCGGGGGAGAAGGTAGCGCTCTTGCTCGTGGGAAAACGCCCCTAGCTGTCGTAAAACCATCGCCACGAAATCGTCGCGAGTCCGCCCTGGTCGCGACATCAAGCAGTCGTTGGTGCGGAGCAAAAGCTCACCAACGACTTCGCGATCCACCGGCTGAAAGGCACCTGGCTGGCCGAACTCGATGGCAATTCGGGCGGCTAGCAGGAGTTGTTCGCTATGAAAGATGACGTCGATTGCGCCGCTCGTGAGACGAGCAATGACCTGATCGACGAGGCTTCTTGGGAGGAGATCCTGCGCTAGGCCGATCTGCTGGTCACGCTTCGTGGCCGCCACCGGCCCTCTGACAGCGCCCAGCATCAGGTTGAGCGCGCTGACGACGTAGAGGACCGTCTCGATAGGGAGGCGCCCTGCAACATCGCGCATCTTGGCGACGGTGGTGAGATCGTCGGCTCGTAGGTCGTTCCATCCGATCAGAGCATGGGTTTGCATCACTTCGGGCAGGCGCTTCACTGGTCGACTCCTAGGGCATCGAATTGCGCGGAATGAGCATCATGGTGTTGCGAACGTGGCCAGCGGAGGCGGGGTCTTAGCCTTTCGTTTCCAGGTAGATGACGAGTGCGACGAGGGCAACGATAACAACGGCCATTGCGACCATCTCGTTCTGTTGACGCTGAATCTGGTTCTGCTGACGTTGTATCCGCTGTTGCTGACGCTCGAGTTCTTCGCGGTGCTTGGACTCCTGTATCCCTTGAAATCGCACAGTTATCGCGGTTATCGCCTCGTGAAGGTGTTCGGGCTGGAACGGAATGTACTCAAGCCCCTGAAGCATCGCCAAGCGCTCGTGGGGCATGCCGACCTCGACCAGCGGGATGATCAGAATCTGCTTACCAAGGGCGACTCCAATCTCCTGGTTGACATACGGGGAAGGCGCGGCATTGGCCGTAATCAACACAATCACCGCGTCACAACGACCGATCGCTTCCGTGAGCTTGTCAGCGAGATTTGAACCGGGTTCGGAGTGTTCCTCATGGAGATAAACCTCAGCGCCCATAGCCGAGGCCTGAGCTTGGATCGCCCGCACTGTGGGCAGGTCCAAACTGCTGTGGCTGAAGAAGATTCGGACTGCCAATACTCCCCCTCGGGTGTCTGACATTGTGCGTCACGCGGCCACCCGGGTCAGACATTCGCCAGCAATTGATCGGGCAAGCGGACGATGCCGCCTCAGAAAGGTGATCGCAGATCAGAGTCCTTGCGGGGATCGCCCGAGTCCAGGCGCACACACCGGATCGCGATCCACGTAGGTGGTATGGCCCAGGATTCGGCGCAGCCGCTCCGTGTCGCCGCCCTAGTGCGGGTGCCACGGTGTTGCGGAAAGCGGTGGGCGTCGACAGCAAACTGACGTGATAACGGACGCGGTGAACGAGGTTCTGGGGCGACCGGAGGCCACGCAAACTACTGCAGAACTACTGCAGTAATACAGTGCACTTGTTACATAAGCTCCACCGCCGAGACGAGTTTGAGTTCAGAAATTGGTCGGGGGCGAGGGATTTGAACCCTCGGCCTCACGGTCCCGAACCGTGCGCGCTGCCAAACTGCGCCAGCCCCCGATGCGGATGTGATTCTAGACGCCTACGGTCGCCGGCCCCTCAGCGCGCCGGGCCGTGAGCACCACCAAGCTCGGCATCGACCTGCGTCTTCACCTCCATCAGCGTCGCCGTCGCGTCCGCGATCCGCGATCCGTCGTCGCGGTTCTCGACGTACGCCGAGGTGTAGACCAGCGAGCGGCGCACCTTCTCGACCTTGCCAACCACCCGCACCCGCTCGCCCAACTTCAGCGGTCGGCGAAAGTTCACCTGCAGGCGGCCGGTCACGCCTGGATGGCCGGCATGCCAGGCCGCCCAGCCAACCGCCTCGTCCAGCAGAAGCGCGGTCACGCCGCCATGGGCCATCCCCGACCAGCTCTGGAAGCGGTCGGGGACCTCGAACTCGGCCACTGATCCGTCCGGGCCGGGTGTGAATTTGAGCTGCAGACCCGCCTCGTTGAGCGGGCCGCATCCGAAGCAGTGGCCGTCGAAACGCACTTCCATGTCGGCTAGATCATCGCGCCTGGCGGTTGAAGGCTGTAGGCAAGCGCGGCCGCCGGCGGCAGAGCGATCAGGATCGTCGACGTCACGACGAACGCGTCAGGGCTGTCGCGCAGCACGAACAGAGCGATGACCGGTCCGATCACCCCCACAGCAGTGCAGAGGATCAGAACGGCGAACCACGTCCTCTCGCGGCGCGCCGCCGATATCGCCAGTACACCGGATACCGCCGCACCGACCAGGATGAGAAGGGGAAGCAGCAGCGAGAGCGGGATGTACGCGTCGCAAACGGAGCCGCTGCACGCGGTCGCTGCGACCCGCATCAAGTGATAAGCGAACAGCAGCGCGAGCGTGGCGAACGCCAGGAACCGGACGGCTATTGGCCCCCGTGCACCACCACTGGGCCCTGCAACATCTCGAGGAACTCAACATCGAGGTCTGCGAGGTTAGAGCCCACCCATTCGGCGCTCGCCTCCGCGGCCTTTCGACCTGACTTTTCGTCGAGGAAGCCCGACACCGAAGTCAGGTGGCTCTCGTCTTCCTGGACGACGTAATAGCTCTCGAATCCGCCCAGCTTGCTGAGCCTGTCCAGCCACACTTCATCCACGCGTCGCACGACCTCCGCCATCTTGCTCGGCGGCACCCGGTAATGACGGATCGTCACGTACATGCAGCCAATCTCCTCTCAGACGCTGTGGGCGACGCGGCCGCGAATCGGCCAGCCGGTTGGATCGAGGTCGACCTCGTCCGCGTAGCACCAGCCCCAATCCTCGCCAGGCTCGAACGACCTGATGATCGGGTGGTGCACGCGGTGGAAATGGGCGGTGGCGTGTCGGTTCGGCGAGCTGTCACAGCAGCCCACATGGCCGCAGGTCATGCACAGCCGCAGGTGCACCCAACGAGCCCCGATCTTGAGGCAGTCCTCGCAGCCGTCGGCGCTGGCGGTGACGGGGCGGATCTGGTCGAGATGCTTGCAAATAGGCATCGGCAAACATCAGCGTACGACGCCCACCGAGATCGCAGACAATCCGAGTTATGACCGGGCCAGCCATCGTCCTGATCACGACCTTCCTCGCCTCGGCGGTCGAGGCCATCGAGATGGTGACGATCGTGCTCGGCGTGGGGGCCACGCGCGGCTGGCGCTCCACGCTGGTCGGCGTCGGCGCCGGCTTCGCCGTGCTCGCGGTCGTCGTGGCGGCCCTCGGCCTGGCGCTGAGCCGAGTGCCGATCGGTCCGCTTCGGCTGATCGTCGGTGCCCTCCTTCTGGTCTTCGGCCTGCAGTGGTTCCGCAAAGGCGTCATGCGGGTCGCGGCCCACGGTCTCGCCGGCATCCGCCTGCACCCGGAGGACGAGCCACCGGAGTGGAGTGGGGAGGGATTCGACTGGCTCGCGTTCGTGCTCTCCTTCAAGGGCGTGGTGCTCGAAGGACTCGAGGTCGCGTTCATCGTCGTCTCCTTCGGCGCCAACGCCAACCAGCTCGGGGCGGCGGTGATTGGCGGAGTCGGCGCGGTGGTCGTCATCGGCGCGATCGGCCTCGTGCTGCATGGACCCGTGTCGCGCATCCCGCGCAGCCTTCTGCAGCTCGTGGTCGGGATCCTGCTCACAACCTTTGGAACCTTCTGGTCGCTCGAGGGCCTTGGCGTCGAGTGGCCGGCCGCCGACGGCGCCATCCTCGGCCTGCTTGCCCTCTACCTGCTGACCGCAGCGACTTACATCACCATCGAGCGCCGGCGCGTGCTCGGGTTCAACCCTGGTACATAAGGTATGAGCCGAATCTGGTCGTGGATCGTCGCCTTCGGGCGTTTCTGGTACCACTTCATCGTCGGCGACGACTGGACGGTGGCGGCCGCTGTCGCGGTCGGGCTCGTCCTCACCTGGGTTCTCAACTCGGCGCACATAACCGCCTGGTGGCTGGTGCCTCTCATCGTCGTCGCAATGCTTGGCTTGAGCTTGAGGCGTGCCAAGCCCAAGTAGCGCTGTCCCCGTGCGGAGCTAAACTGGCCCTCTTTCATCTGGCGCCCCGTGCGGGCTTAGCGGAGGTTGGGAATGGCTGCGATAAGTCGGGCTGACGCGACATGGGAAGGCGACCTGATGAGCGGGAGCGGGCACGTCAAGCCCGAGAGCGGCGCATTCAGTGAGCTACCGGTCTCCTGGGCGAGCCGGGCCGAGCGCCAGCATGGCAAGACCAGCCCGGAGGAGCTCATCGCGGCCGCCCACGCGGCTTGCTACAACATGGCTTTCTCGAACGGCCTTGCCAAAGCCGGCCACAAGGCGGAGCGGCTGAGCACCCGAGCCGAGGTCGAGTTCGTCCCGGGCACCGGGATCACGACGTCGACGCTCACCGTGCGCGGGCGCGTGAGCGGCATCAGCAAGGACGAGTTCCAGAAGCTTGCCGAGGAGGCAAAGAGCGGCTGCCCGGTGTCTCAAGCGCTCAAAGGCAACGTGGAGCTGAAGCTGAACGCAACCCTGGAGTAGCGGCTGAACCAACTCACGCCCCTCTCCCTAACCCTCTCCCCTGCGGGGAGAGGGGATGCTCCGGCTCACGCCCCTCTCCCTAACCCTCTCCCC
>JGI12635J13318_1000010_pt1 | contig 42255 bp, 34 predicted proteins | sample BlaSpr_A8_OM2_M2_FD_13318 | JGI IMG/M metagenome (IMG submission 13318) | reverse complement strand
GCGACCACGCGGGATCGTGGCCGGTGGCCTGGCCCAGGCGTCGCGGCTCGCCGCCTTGGACGGGCCACAGCCACAGCGGCATCTCATCGTCATGCCGGGTAAACTGGCCAACTAGGAACTGCGAGTGATCCGGGGAAATCGCAAAGAGGCGCGTGTTCTCAAACGGCGCAGTCATCTTCTCTGCGTTGCCCCCTTCAACGGAAGTCTGCATGAGACTCCAGTGCCCACCATCACGCTGCAGAAAGAAAATCCGGGTTCCGTCGGACACGATGCCGCCCCACTCGTCAATACGGCCGCCGTTTGTGATTCGAGTCATGCGTTGCACGCTGGGTCGGGGCACAGGGTAGACAATGAAAAAGAGAAGCCAGGATCCGAACAATATGGCGACCGTAAGAAGCATGGTATCGAACCAGCGCTGCGTGCGCTCTGCTCGCTGGCGATCCCAATAAGATTCTGTCGCACGTTCTCCTGAGAATTCCGGATGCAGTCGCAGGCGTACCTCTATGGGCTTTCCTGCATTGTCCAAGGCAGTTGAGGGCGAGCCAGTAGGACCGTGGGTGACATGCACCGGCGCCAGGAAGCGGTAACCCTGGCGAGGCACCGTTTCGATAAAGCGCGGATTTTCTGCCTCGTCTTGGAGTGCGGCGCGAAGCTTCTTCAGAGCCGCGTTCAGGCTTCCCTCGAAGTTGACGTGGGTACCTTTCGGCCACAGGGCTTGGCAGAGCTGCTCTCGCTTCACAATTTCACCATTTCGCTGCAGGAGCATAGCGAGAATGCGAAAGGGTTGTTCCTGGATTTTGATACGAACGCCTTGGCGGCTCAAGGTAGAGCGAGCCAAGTCCGCTTCGAACAGGCCAAATCTCACGATTACAAGGGAATCAATATTGGTATCGGATTCCAGCACGACGCATCCCCTGAAAACTTGGCCAAGACCATACCATGATTCTTGTGCGGCGACGAGACATTAGTTCACATGAACATCTATGCTATTAAATATTAACGAGTTACTGGTTCATAGTATTTTCAGCGCCAGTTCCTTTGACGGCTTCGCACTCCTGAGTTTAAGTGGACTCGAAGGCACCGATGCCATTCGGGCTAGGCTCAATCCTTAGCCCTGTCGGGCTTTGATTAGTGGTTTTTAGAGGTTTTGGGAAAGAACGCCTTCCCAAAGGCTCTGAACCGTCGGAACGCCCGGGTTCGAGTCCCTGAACCGGATCAAGCAAGCCATCGGACGCGGGCGCTCCGATCCAAAAATACTCCTCCGCCTCCAAATCCGCGTCTTTTTTCAAACAGGGATTATTAAGGCCCTCAGCTGTAGGTACCCTCACCAGGACCGTCGCTCACCTTTGTGTTATCACAAAAAATGTGATACACTTCGAAAGGTTCAAGGAGAGGGACAGTGCACCGAGGGAAACTAAGACTGGCACGGGAACAGCGCGGATGGACGGAAGTGAAGGCGGCATCACGCCTCGGGGTGTCCCAGTCCTATTTAGCGATGCTCGAGCGCGGCCAGCGGCGAGTGACCCCGCGCCTTGCGCGAAGATTTAAGAACGTCTACAACTTGAGTCCGGCCACATTGCCTCCCCGCGACGCATTCGTGCCGCGCAACGAGCTTAGCGGTCAGGAATTCGCAAGAAGGTTGGCCTCGCTCGACTATCCAGGTTTCTCTTACTTGAGACCGAGTGGCCAACAAGTGCATCCGGGGGAGGTCTTGCTGGATGGCTTGGCGCAGGAACATTTGGAGGCCCGTTTGGCAGAGGCCCTTCCTTGGCTTTTGCTCAAGTATTGGGAAATGGATATGGAATGGCTGGTTAGGCAAGCAAAGCTCAATGACCTGCAAAACCGGCTGGGGTTTCTCGTTAGCCTGGCAAAACGGGCTTCCGAAAGGTCGAGCACCGCAAATCAAGAGCGAGACTCCGCATTGAAGGAACTCGAAAATACGTTGAGTGAGAGCCGGTTGGCGAAAGAAGACACTTTCATGAAGAAATTGAAGAACGACAGCGAGCGCCAGTGGCTGCGGGAGCGCCGCTCGGAAGAAGCACGGTATTGGAATCTCTTGACTGACTGGCGAGCGGAGCATCTTTCGTATGCTCTCTAGTGGAAAACCGCGGGTGGAGCTGCCAGCCCCATGGGCTCAGTTCCTGGACGACTTAGATGCGCACTTGCCAGAGCCGATGGAACTTCATTGCATCGGCGGATTTGTCGTCAGTGTGTTTTTCGGACTTCCCAGGCCTACCGCCGACGTCTTCCAACAACTTTCCTTTCTCGTCCAGAATATAGATGACATTGAGAGTTTCCATTCCGCGCCCTACTTTGCGGATGTGCTCTAACACCTGGGCCGCAGTCATCTCCGGACGGATGGCCACATAGTCGGGGGTCATGTATCGCCCGACGCTGTGTTCCGGATAGCCCAGAAGCTGGCGTGCGTTCTTCAGTTCCTCGGGAGAAAGCACCTCAAGCAGTTGCCGAGTCACCGTGGCGGGCATTTCCTCGAAGAACCGCGTCCGGTCGTCGGGAGGCATCCCATCCAGGACGCTCTTCACCTCATCCGTGGAGAGGGATCGGAGCAACTCCTTCTGCCGGTTGGTGGGTAGATATGGAACACCTGAGCAGCCTGGTCGCGTGACAGAAGGCGGAAGACTACCGCTTGCTCCTTCCCATGGATTTGGCCCATCGCGTCCGCGATATTGGAGGAATGTGTCGCCGTTAGTCTCGCCCGCAAGTCCTCCCAGCGCTGAGTTGTGAATGAGATCTTCCCATACGGACGGCGTCGCTATTTCGCTCATGTGCGTTCTCACAAGAAGAATTCGGTGGTGGCTTGTTTTTTGACCCGATGATGCCTGTTACAGACTTTGGCAGAGTAGCAGAATACGAGCGACCTCAAGGTTTCTGTGGGCCAACAGAATGGTTCTGACCTTGCTGACTTATGATCCTTCTAAGGCATTCCACGCGATGGTGAAATATTCGAGCCTTCGCCCACGGAGCACAACAGCCTTACGTTCCAAGATGGCCGTTTCAGTCATGTCCCGAGTCTACAACGCGCCGAGCCGAACTCGGAGAGAGGCTAGCAGTGGCTTAGCTCCCCTTATTGCCCCCTGAACGTTTTGCTATCAGATTGAAAAGAAGAAGGAAAGCCAGCAGAGCCAATGAGGTGCGAATTCACCAGCAATAAGGAAACAAAGGAGTTTTGCGGTGCAGCCTGGCCTTCTAAGGTATTGAAAGGAAAGAGAGGGAATTCTTAGTGCCCCCTAAATGCCCCTCGGAAATTCTTCATTTCTCCAGCTATTCATAGAAGAGGAGCATAGGGTCGCACGGCTCACATTGCATGGCTACGCAACCAGGTGAGCGACTTCCTCGAAGGGGACTGTGGAAAATTCATGCAAAGAGTCTTGCTTGATTTCACCACTGCCGAAAGCAAGAGAAAATCACTTTGAGTTGCTGGTCAGTCTGCCGCAGCATTCAGGGCGTGCCGGCAAGGAGGAGCGATCCCAGCCACCACCAAGCGCCTGGACGAGCGTCACGGCGTCCACCATACGACGGCCGAGAATATTTACCGCGGTGACTTCGTCGGAGAGAGCCGCGCTCTGAGCGGTGGTCACTTCCAGGTAGCTGGTGACGCCACCCTTGTAGCGTGTGACGGCGAGTTCCAGATATTTCTGGGCCGCGACGACTGCTTTGTCCTGAACCTGAGCCTCGTGCTCAAGGATCCGCAATGCCGCTACGTTGTCCTCAACCTGTTGAAACCCGATCAGCACCGTTTGGCGATAATTGGCAACGGCTTGATCGTAAGCGGCAATGGCTTGGTCTGAGGCGGCCCGGCGCCTCCCTACGTCGAAGACAGTAAAAAGAGCAGATGGCCCAGCCGACCATAGAATGCTAGGGCCGGAGAGCAATGTCGTGATAGAGCCACTCTCGAAGCCTCCGATCGCCCCCAAATTGACGAGCGGATAATAGGCGGACTTGGCGACTCCAATCTGCGCGTTGGCTGAGGCCATGAGGCGCTCTGCAGCGGCGATGTCAGGTCGCCGCTCGAGCAATTCTGAGGGCAGGCCCACGGGAATCGGCGGAGGAGGCATAGTTAGAGGAAGAGGAGCGAGACTGAACGACGCCGGGGGCTTCCCCATCAAAACAGCCACTGCGTGCTCGTACTGTGCACGGGCAACTCCGACATCGATGGCCTGCGCGCGGGTTGTCTCCAGCTGAGTCTCCGCTTGCTGCACTTCCACATCGGAAGCAATCCCTCCGGCAAACCGAGTCTTGATTAACTCCAAGGCTTGCTCATACTGCGTTACGGTGGAATTCAGAAGCTGCTCCTCGGCATCAAGTACGCGGGCTTGGAAGTAAAACAACGCTAACTGGGAATGCATCGACAGGTTCACGGCGGCTAGGTCGGCTGCGCTGGCTTGCGCCTGATCGCGATAAGACTCAACAGTGCGGCGCACGCGTCCCCAGACGTCGATTTGGTAAGACAATTCGAAAGGAATTTGGAAATCGTTGTACGTGATGCCATTGAAGGTTGCGCTCTGAGGCGGACGGTTGGAGGAAGTTTTGTTGCGAGTTGCGACCGGATTGGCGGTCACGGTTGGAAAATAATTGGCCCGCTGGTAGCGGAGTGCCGCACGAGCTTGTGTATATTGGGCCTCAGCCGCCTTCAAGTTCTGGTTGGAGACGTTGACCTGAGCTTCGAGGGCATTGAGCTGAGGATCCTGAAAAATCTCCCACCAGTTGCCGCCGAGATTTTGGTCATTCGGCTGAGCAGGTTTCCAATCGCCAACCTCTTTATAAGCTGGAGGGACCTCTGCTGCCGGGCGGTGATATTTTGGCCCCACGGTACAACCCGCAATTGAGAGCACGCTAGGCAGAACGACGGTGGCCAGAGTGCGCTTCCATACTCGAATCTCTGCATTCGGGTTGTGTTGTAAACTCACTGGCCCCGTCCTCCGCCACTTGGCGATGCAGTCTTCGCGATCTGCACTTGTTGTCCGGTGAGAATGGAATCTGGCGGATTTTGAATTACCGATTCGTCGCCGTTCAGGCCCGATAGGATTTCGATCTGATTTCCGAAATCGTGACCAGGCGTCACTTGCGTGAGCACCACTTTGCCGTCTTTCACAACGGCGACCTGGAGACCTTCGGACCGAAACAACAGAGTGTCAACTGGCAAAAGGTGAGTGGAGGCCAGCCCCGCTAGCTTCAAATGGACTTCGGCATATGAGCCGGACAACAACTTGCCGGTAGGATTGTCCACGTCAACTTCCGCCTGCAAGGTGCGGGTTGCGAGGGTGATGGCGTTGGCGGTGCGCACTAACTTCCCCGGGAAACGACGCCCGGGAAACTCAGCGAGGGTTAGCTCTGCCGTCAGCCCTGGTGTGGCAGCTTGTGAGTACTCCTCGGGCACGTAGACATACACCCTGAATTTCTCGGGTTGCGCGACATGGAATAGGTCGGTCTTCGTGCCTGGCGCGCTACCGGAGTTGATCAGGTCGCCGACGTCGACGTTACGCACGGTAACAATGCCGTCGAACGGAGCATAGATCTTCTCGAAAGATTGCAGCGATTCCAGTTGTTTCACATTGGCTTGCATGGCTTGAACGGTCGCCTGATTAGCATTAAAAGTTCCCGCCGCATTGTCTGCATCCTGTTGAGCCACGGCGTTGGTTTTCAATAGGCCCTGGTAGCGGGTGTTAGTGATCTCTGCAAGCTTGAGGTTGGCCTCGGCTGTGGCCAGGTTGCTGCGTGATTGCTGGAGCTGCTGATCGACTTCAGGTGTGTCGATCTCAGCGAGAAGCTGGCCCTTTTTCACGCGAGCTCCAATGTCGACGTACCACTTCTTTAAATACCCGTTGGTACGCGAGTAAATCGGAGCGGTCATATAGGGTTCTACGTTGCCAGGCAACACGAGCTCGTGCGACGGTGCGGTACGCTGTGGAGAAACGACGTTGACCACGGGGACGGCCATGGCAGCGGTTTCGGCGCTCACGGCGGCACGCGCTCGAACACGGTGGAGAATGCCGGATACTAAAATCCCTGCCACCGCCAGAAAAACTACCACGGCGGCGAGCCAGCGACGTCTCGCGCGATGTTTCCCGTTGAAGGCGCTTTGCATTTGCGGCGCGTTCTCAACAACTTGTGTTTGTGTTTCTTGAGGCATTGGCACACCTTCTGCTCGTAAAAGAGCTCTATTGTTGCATTTCAGCTTCAGCCGGGCGATGACGGAGACCGTGCACCATACTGAACACTGTAGGGACGAAAAACAGCGTAGACACCGTGGCGAAGAGCAACCCGCCGATAACGGCGCGTCCGAGAGGTGCGTTTTGTTCTCCACCTTCTCCCAACCCGATCGCCATAGGCATCATTCCGATGATCATTGCCAGAGCTGTCATCAGTACCGGCCGGAAGCGCGCAAATCCTGCCTCTACGGCCGCTTCGGCCGTAGAGCGTCCTGCAGCCAATCGTTCTTTTGCGAAGCTAACTACCAGGATGCTGTTCGCCGTTGCCACTCCGACGCACATGATCGAACCCGTAAGAGCGGGCACGCTAATCGTCGTGCCGGTCACAAACAAGAACCACACAATTCCAGCGAGCGCCGCGGGAAGCGCCATGAGAATAATGAACGGGTCGAGCCACGATTGAAAATTAACGACAATCAGGAGGTAAACCAGGACGATGGCGAATGCGAGTCCTGTCAGCAAACCCAAGAAAGAGGACTTCATCGTCTGGATCTGGCCACGCACAATGATTTGCGAACCCCGGGGAAGCTCCTTCTGACTAGTTTTCAGAATCGAGAAGATGTCCTTCGAAACGGCTCCGAGGTCACGGCCCTGCACAGAGCCGAATATATCGATCACCGGAGCGACATTGTAATGAGAGACGACGCTCAAGTCGGAATTGCGGCTAAACGAGGCGAGACTCGCAAGTATGGAGGGCGGAGCGGTACCCGTACCGGTAACTGGAATGTTCTCCAGATCCTGCAGTGACTGAACCCGATACTGCGGAGTTTGCGTCGCAACCTGATAGCTAACGCTATTTTTCGGATTCAGCCAGAAAGTTGGTGCAGTCTGGAAGCTACCGCTCAGAGTTATCAGGAGATTATTCGCAACCTCTCGCTGGGTGAAGCCGATTTCTTGAGCCTTGGTGCGATCCACATCAATGTGAAACTTCGGCTGGTCAAAGGTTTGCTGAATTCGGAGATCCGATGTTCCCGAAACGTACTTCACCCTATTCAGTAGCTTGTCCGCGAACTGTCGGTTGGCCTGTAGATCATTTCCGATGACTTGAATATCAATAGGTGCAGGCAGACCAAAGTTCAAGATTTGCGTCACCATATCCGAGGGCAGGAAATAAAAGGTGACTCCAGGAAAATCCTGCGCCAGCTTCAACCTCAAGTCATGCACATAACCTGCTGTTGGCCGGTGCTTCGGAGAGAGCGCAACCATGATGTCCGCGTCAGCGGTTCCGATCGGCGCCGAATTGCTGTAGGAAAGGTTGATGCCGCTATAAGGCAATCCGATGTTGTCGATCACTCCAGAGAACTCGGCGGGTGGTATTTGATTGCGGATCTCGGCCTCCACGCGGTCACACAAGGCGGCCGTCTCTTCGATACGCAGCCCGGTCGGGGCGCGGAGATGCAGCGTGAATTCGCCGCTGTCCACGGATGGGAAGAAGTCTTGTCCCAACCACGGGTACAGCCCGAAGGAGAGTGCGCACGCGGCGAGAAATGACCCGGCAAAAAGGCGGCGGTGACGGACACAACCCTCGAGTAATCCGCGATACCCGTTCCGAATCCTCTCAAAGCTGCGTTCAAACCAAGCTTGAAACAGCACTAGGGGATTCTTACTCGGGGCGTGCGAGCCTTCTCCAGCATGGGCTTTGAGAAGATATTTGGCCATGGTTGGTACGAGAGTCCGCGAGAGTAGGTACGAAGCCAACATCGCGAAGACGACCGCTTCCGCCATGGGCACAAAGAGATACCGGGCAACTCCGGTGAGCAAGAACATGGGCACAAAGACGATGCAGATACTGAGTGTTGAAACCAATGCCGGCACTGCAATCTGTTCCGCTCCAAGAAGAATTGCCTCTTCCGTCTCTTTGCCTCTGCTCAGAAATCCGTGAATGTTCTCGATCGTGACCGTCGCGTCATCCACCAGGATGCCGACGGCCAGCGCCAAACCGCCCAGGGTCATGATGTTGATCGTTTCTCCCAAGGCGCTGAGAAGAATGATCGAAGTCAAAATGGAAAGAGGAATCGAAATAGCGATGATTAGCGTGCTGCGCCAACTCCCGAGAAACAGGAGAATCATGACAGCCGTAAGGCAGGCCGCGATGAGCGCCTCTCGTAAAACGCCGGAAATGGAGCCACGGACGAAGACGGATTGGTCTCCGAGCAGCCGAATTTGAAGGTCCGGCGGAAGCGTGGTCTTTACAGTTGGCAACAGTGTCTTGATGGCAGAAATAATGTCCAACGTAGACGCGCTCCCGATCTTTTGAATGGTCATTAGAGTCGATCGCCGCCCGTCCACGCGCACGATATTGGTTTGCGGGGGGAATCCATCGCGAACGTTAGCGACATCGCGGATGTAAATCGTCGTGCCTCCCACAGCTTTGATCGGGAGGTTGTTCAGCTCTGCAATAGTTGTGGGGCTCCCATTCATGTCGACGTTGTATTCAAATTTCCCCATCTTGGCGGTTCCGGCCGGGAGAATGAGATTCTGAGCGCTGATGGCATTCACTACGTCAGCAGGCGACAAGCCTTTCGATTGCAGTGCCGCGGTGTTTAAATCCACCTGAACCTGGCGCTGTTTGCCGCCATAGGGATAAGGGACTGCCGTGCCCGGTACCGAAGTGAGCTGGGGCCGGATGAAATTCAGACCTAGATCATTTAACTGCTGCTCCGAAAGCGTAGGGCCGGACAAAGCCATCTGGAGAATGGGCACGCTGGAAGCGCTATAGGTAATGATCAGTGGCGGCGTCGTGCCTGCTGGCAACTGCTTGAGCTGCGTTTGGGATTGGCCTGCAATCTGCGCAATCGCCATGCTGATATTGACGCCGGGATGAAAAAAGACCTTTATGACAGCGACGCCATTCAGTGACTGCGACTCGAGGTGCTCAATATCATTCACGATTGTCGTTAAATTGCGCTCTTGAAGAGTGATAATTCGGTTGGACATCTCCGCCGGTGACAGCCCGTAGTAGTTCCAAATAATGCTCACCACGGGAATGTTGATGTTTGGAAAGATGTCCGTTGGCGTGCGAAAAATGGACAGCGTTCCAAGAATCAAGATCAGGATAGCCAGCACCACGAACGTGTACGGGCGTTTCAGCGCGACCCTAACAATCCACATAATTCACCTTTTCGGCTTTAGCCGACTGCAATAACCAAATTGACCTTATGTCCTATGCTTCGGGGTCTTGGCGTCCAAAGTCGAGATCAATTGCTTGGCCGCCGGGGGCACAGCAACTGTTCCGGATAGAACAATTTCCCGCGCAGGAATTTTCTTGCCATATACACGGCGGTTGTCGCCATTGTCCGGACGGATTGTGGAACCCTCGAGCGAGACTCCTGCAAACAAGCCGCGCGTCCGTGAGTAGCTCAAGATTTCGGAACGCAGGCTCGCGTCGGTGTCGGCCGACGCATCGCGGCCGACCGGGCCAGCGGCGACGGAAGCGTCGCCTCCCAGCTTGACCTTGCTGGCGAGAATGCCTCTCGCGCCGCTTTCATTCATAACGAGCAAGACAAAATCCGTAGCTTGTCCACCGATTTGAAAGCCGAAGCTGCCACCCTCAAGAGCCATCATCGTGGGAGCACCCCACGGTCCCCGGAAGTTTTCACCCTTGCGGCACGACATCGCGCCCCGTCCGTAGCTTCCGCCGACGATGAAAGCGGCCTTTAGGACGGAGGGGAACACAACGACGCAATCTGCCTTGTCGAGCAAGTCCTGCGGAATGTTGTCCGGAACGTTGAGAATCTCTTTCAGGACCATGCCACAATTTCTCAATCGGTCGTCATCTTTGGTTTGGTCCGACGCGTTTGCCACCTCCGCGAGGAGTGGCAGGACAGCCAACAGCATGCTGCTCAGGCAGCTCGACAACTTTCGCATGTGATTTCCCTCCGGTAACTTCTTGCCTCAGATCCTGGAGGATGCAGCCCCGATGCCAACTGTGGAGACTGGGCGAGGTCTCAGGAAGTGCTTGAAAACAGAGGCGCTTAAGAAGGGGAGTCTGAGGTTAGATAGCGGAGAATGAGGAGCGAAGAGTCCATCGCGTTGGATGGTTGTCAGCAGGTTGACAGGGTAACTTTCAGGATCTCGAGAGAGGAAGAAGGAATGTGGAAGGGACGCGTTCGCACCGCTCGAGGTCCAGCACGACCTAAACGTTTCTCTCGTGGGAATGAGTTACCCACTCACAGCTGGGGAGCCGTTGAAATGGCATTTGACCACGAGAATGGTGACGTCATCATGGAAACCAACCTCGCTGCAGAAATTTGCCGCGTTGTTGAAGATATCGGTTGTGAGCTCTTCCGCGGAGAGTGAAGAACCATGTCGCACAACCGCGGAAAGCCGCTCCAAGCCGAATTCTTCGCCAAGCCGATTCTCTGCTTCAGTGACGCCATCGGTATAAAAAACCACCACGTCGCCGGCGGTAAGGTCAGCTGACGTCAGTTCACAGATCTCTTCCGGAGATAGTCCGATAGGTGGACAAGACGAGTTCATCAGCATGAGCGTGCCCGTCTTTGCTCGAAACAGAAGGGCGGGATTGTGACCACAGTTCACGTAGTGGATTGTCCGTTTGTTTGTATCGATCTCCGCAATCAGCAACGTCACATACCGTTCGGCGTCCGACACGGCGCGAATCTCCGTATTCAACCGTTCCACTTGCTGCAGCATGTTTCGATCATGGTTTGCCTCTAGCCGCATGGCCGCCGCCGTCGCGGACATTAACAGGGCGGCGGGAACGCCTTTTCCAGCTACGTCGGCAATGACGAACTGAATGGTGTGCGCGTCGATGGGAATGTAGTCGTAGTAATCGCCACCTACGCCCCGCGCGGGGTGCATCATCCCGGAGATCTCGAGTCCGCCAATAGCTGGTTTTCTCGAGGGGAGAAACAGGCGTTGGACTTGTGCGGCCAGCTTCACGTCCTGAAGCAGATCGTCACGTTGCTGCTGAACCGTTTTGGCAAGCGCCTCCCGCTGCTCCATATACCGCTGGATCACATAAACAACAAAGGCGAAGCACAACATCGCGGAGAGATTGTGGAAGATCCGGAGTCCCGGGCTGATGTTCCGCGGGGAGTAATAATCGTGGAACAATATGCAAGCGACGATGAAGCTGTAACTGACTTCCCTGCGTAGGAAAATCGCGCCGACGCTCAGCGGGAGTATGTAGAGATAGACAAGCGAAATCGAAGCAACGAAATGGTCTGCATACGCGACCGCAGCAGTCGCTCCCAAGACCAAGACAAGTGGCAACCACGCCGGTCCATTGGAAGCCACATCCTTCCGTAGGAGAGACAGCAACGGAACCCTTTCGCCAGGACCGCGCAACTCGGCTGCGCCCGATTCTCGGACGGCAGGATGGACTAGATCAGTCATTCAAATAGAATTCTCGCCATCATCCCTTTGTCTTCGTGATTGAGAAGATGGCAGTGAAAGACGGACATGCCCCTGATCACGGGGTCGGTGAAGTCCATGATGACGTCAACGGAACCGCCGTAAGGAACATTCACGGTGTCCAGCCACAGTGGATCGGCAATTGGTCGGTCGTTCTCGGCATACGCCAGGAAATGCACTTGATGGATGTGCATGGGATGCAGCTCTCCGGTGGCATTGACAATCTTCCAATGCTGATAAGACCCGACCTTCGCGCGCACCATCGGAGCTGCGTCGGGCGCAAACTTTTCCCCGTTGATGTAAAAGCCGTTCTTGTCTTCCGTGAACGTGACGGTGAACCGAGGAGGCATTTTTTCTTCCGCTGCCAGGTCCACTGTGTTGAGATCAGGTTTGAACGAGCTCTCCGAAATCTTCGACACTGAGCCTGCCCCGGACCGCGGGACGATGTCAGCCAACACCATCGCCGGATTCGGATCGCCCGCCGGCCCGGTATCCACACAATGCGTGATCAGTCGGCCCGTGCCTGCTGCTGGACCAGTAACAATCGCTTCGAGCCTGCCCGCTGGCGGCAACAGCACACGACCGGCGACCCGCGTTCGATGGTCAGGATCGTGCTGCGCGATGGGCTCGCCATCCATGGCGACGATCTCAAAGCTTTGTCCCTCAAGTTCTAGGTCCATGTAGCGATCCGCGGAAGCGTTTGCGATCCGCCAGAACTGCCGCTCCCCGGGCGCAATCTGAATCTCAGGCCGCAGGGACCCGTTCACCGTCATGACCTCCTCCGGCGCCTCTTGCTCGCCACCACAAACTTCCGAACTAAGGTCAACGCGCTGCTTCAAATCGGCAGACTGAGGATCCTTCTTAATGGAACGCCCCCGCACAACTAGCACGCGCTCCGGCAGCCCGCTGAGGGCAGGAAAATAAGATTCTATTCCTTCAATCACGAGCGCGCCGGACATCCCATCCAACACTTGTCTGTAGCTCTCGCCATGAGGATGCGTGTGGTACCAATACAAACCTGGCGGATGGTCTTTCGGAATCTGCACGGTATAACGGAGTGATTCTCCAGGCATGGCCATCATGTCCAAGACGTCGTCCTGCGGAGCGTCGGGGGAAACAGTCAGGCCGTGAAAGTGCAAATTCGTCATGTCCATGCACGGAGTAGCCAAACAACTCTCCGGTGGCTTAGTGGGAAGGTCGTTGATGTAGGTAATCTTCAATTGATCTCCCGGCGACAACCGCAGAGTCGGAGCGTTTGGTTGACCATTGAAGTAGAAAGAGTTCTTTCCATCACCTGTTATGGCAGCGTGCAGGGTTAGGGAAAGTGTATGGTTCTTCGCGCGAAGTTCAGGTGGATTCGGGAGCAGATCTGGCGACTTCCCCGCCAGTTCAAACAACCAGAAAACCAGGAATGCACTAACAAGAACGGGAATTGTGACTCGTAGAGCGGATACAATGCGTGACATGCTTCAGCTCCGACGCGCGCCGCTCACTCCGCCCGGTTCCATGTGGAATCCGGATCATAGGTGGTCATTGCTTCCGCCAGCTTTGTTGTGTCGGGACCAAGATCCTTCTCGTAAATTGTTCCCGATTTGTCGACGATGAACGTCATCACACCGGAAGAGCGATACTCCGCAGGATAGGCGATGAAGGCGAATCCTCCAGTCATCTCTCCGTTAACGACATAGTTTTTCGCTCCGCCTCGTGCATGGGGTCCTTGGCTAGTGAGGATCCGGAAAAAATAGCCATTGAACGGGACCTGATCGCCAACTTGGTCCTTTGCGCCTTTTCCGTACGCGTACGCGATGAGTGGATTGATGGGGCTAGCGAATTCGTCGGAAGCACCGTGCCAGTACAGACCATCGTGGCGGCCTTCCTCACTGACCAGTTTCTGCGCGAATTGCTTGGGGAGATTAGCCGGCGGGCGCGCAAAATATTGTTCTTGTGCTTCGACCAGATTGCGGCACGCATCCATGGCGGCAAGTTCATTTCTGCCTATGCGCCGGAATAGAATCTCGTCTTTGCTGGCGGGTGTGTCGAAATACCACGTACCGTGATTGTTTGCCAAGGGAATCGGAAACGGCCAATTTTCGGCTCCGACAACAAGGGTTACCGTTTCGTTCGACTCCGCCACGAACCGGTGCATCTCCTGATATTTAACGACGAAGCTGACGCGAGCATCCTCATCCTCCGTCGGGTCGCCGGACGAAAGGATCTCCTTTGCAGCTGGTCCGAGGACGCTCATGGGCGATTGCTCATCCTGTGACTGCATTGCCACAAACAGGGCGTGGGCGGCATCTTGGGCCGAGGCAAAAGTCTGCTGTCCGGGTTGCTGCGCGAACGTCGGCACACACAAACATCCCAAGGAAAGTGCGAACAGAACGGAGACAGCAAATCGAACAAAGCTGTTGCACTCCAGTTGACCAAAAATTGAAATTCTCTTAAGCATGATGGTCCTCTCCATTATTAAATTCTCGACAACGTCCAAATGCGACTACATGCGATCACCTATGCCGTCCGCCACCGCCATGGGAACCACCGCCATGGAAACCACCTCCAAAGCTTGACCGCCCGCGGGACGAAAAGCCTCGGGCATTTCCGCCGTGGTCAAAGCCACTGAACGCGCCGGAGTGTGTTCCCGACTGACCGTGAAAACCCGAAGACCCGTGGAATCCGCCGCCGTGATCGAAGCCGCCGTGGCTGAAATCACCGTGGCCGTGGCTGAAGTCGCCGTGGCCGTGGCCGAAATCACCGTGATGGAATCCGCCGTGATCGAAGGTTCTGCTGTGCGAGACGAAGGCGTGATGGTCGTAGATTGCCCGACGGCCATGCCAGTCGTACCCCCAGTGCCCCCAGCCCCACCCAAATCCTCCGAAGAAGCCGATACCAAATCCGACACCGAAGGAGAGTCCGACTCCGCCCCAAAAAATCCCGGGCTCGGGATACCAGCCCGGGTAGGCAACGATAGGCGCCCCGTACACTAGCCAAGGATCATAGGCAGGCACGTACACCACCTCTGGGTTGGCCGGTTCGATGACGATCGTGTTGCCTTGCGTCGTTACCTTCTCCTGTTCGCTGCTATTCAGATGGCCAGCATTGCGAGCTTGCTGACGCAACGTCTGAACGGCATCCGTCACATCCTGCGGCTCGTTGGCGTACGCGTCGCCAAGGGATGAAGTCCAAGAGAGGTTCTTGTCCATGTTTTCGAGAACCGAGGGGAATTGCGCGAGAGCCTTTACGCTCGGGTCCCAAGTTTGTTTGTCTACTTCTTTGGCTAGCTTTTCACCCTGGAGGTCGGAATGACTCTGCGTCCAGCGGTTCGCCTCGACAATCTCGGTTGGATAGGTGGAAGCGGCTAAGATCTGCGCAACCAAAGCATCCGGATACAAGGCGATCGGCGCGACCAGTTGCTGCAACTCTTTCGAGGACTGTTTCACCGACGGAGTTGGCGACTGTTCGCTGGATTGGCCGATTGGCCCGTAGGAGTCAGCCTGTGCCGTGAATTGCACAAGCGAACAGCAGAGAAGCACAACCAAAACCTGCTTCGATATCTTCATGTTCATAACAAATTCTCCAGTACTAAATTCTCCAGCACTAAATTCGAGCCATCTGGTTGGTGTCAACCGTCGCTAAAAGATTCCATAAACGCTCGTTCACAGCGCCGAGGAGCGTCACTGGCCACGCAGCGTGCCTGGCGGGATGTCATGGCGGCGGGCCAGGTCTTCTAGTGCGTCGAGCCCTACTTGCGCTTCTCTCACCCGCCGCTGCAGGATTTCAATACCGGCCTGCGGAGTAATGCCGATGTCGCCCTCGTCGAGATTGATGCCGCCTGTCGTTTCCCTGAGACTTCGCGCATCTTCCAGCGCCTCACGGTATTCACCTAGCTGAGCCCGTCTGCGTTCGAGTTCCTCGCGCAGTTTCGCCGCCTGCTCGGCATACCACGCTGCGTCCTGGTTTCTCACGTACGGTCGAGGCAGAGAGGCCGACTTTGAAGTTTCTTCGTTCATTCGGCCCACGATGCAAATCAGGCCGGGAACATGGAGTCTTTCGAGGTCGTCGTTGGTCCAAACCGTGTTCTGGATTTCCATTCCCGCGCGCGGCTCGTTTGCCGCGCGCAGAGGAATGGCCAGGGTACTCAGGGTCATTGAGATAGCCAGCGAAAAAGTCAGATAGCGATTCATCTCGCTCCCTTAGTGTTTCTTCGACGGGGCGGGAGGAAAATGCTGGAACATTTTGTTCACGCCTTTGTCGAGGTTCTTTGTGTTCTTGTCCGCCTTATCGGAAAGCGTATCGCTCGATGAACTTCGCCAGATCAATTTCTCTGTTTTTGCGTCGAAGAGATCGACCACCAGAGTCCCCACCGTGTAGGTCTCGGTCGTCGTGGTTGCGTTGCCAAATCCACCCCCGAATCCTCCCCAACGGCGACCTCCTCCGAACCCGTTATAGAAGGTGTCCAAGGTTTGTTGATTCTGAGTCGTCTCAATGGCAAAGACCTCGACGTCACCTCCCGAGGGAACCAGCGTCCAGCCTTTAGCAGCAAGAGTGCTGTTTACCGCACCCTTGATCCGGTCGACCAGGAGCGGGTCTTTCGTCTGGACCTTTTCCCAAGAGTAGGTCTTGTATTGCGCGAAGTTTGCGGTGTGATCGTAATCGGTCTTTACCTGTTGTGCTGACGACTTGCCTGCGAACAAAAACATCATTCCAATCAAAACGAACACGACTTTTTGCATTTTCATAATTCCTCCTTTATCGATATTCCGGGATGTGACTTCCCGCGCGAGAAAAAGCGGCCTGCTCGCGCTCACTCAGCGACTGTTTCAGCGAACCGTTAGTTTCCCTATTGCCCCTGGCGGTGTGCCGGCACGTGTGCCTGGGCTTCCGCGGCCTCTTGACTGATCCTCTTTTCGTAGCGCGATTCCGTCACCTGGCTGCCGTTTGGGTTGCCTTCCTCAAACAACTTCGCAAGGAAGTAGCGATTCCCGTACTTGTTGAAGATCAATTCGCTTTTGGCCGGAGTAGAGTTGGCGTCTGCGGCCTGCACTTGGAAGAGAGCGGAAGTAGAGCCGTCCGCGCTGGTGATTTCCATCACCGTCAGGTCGGAGTCGTCGAGCATGCGGATGCGATACTGGCCTGCCGGAAGTTTGGCGTTCCCCGCATGGAACTGGAATGGGATGTTGACTTCAAGGTCTCCAACGATCTGCGCGTGTGCCTTGCTCGGATAAATCGTTAGAGCAAACGCCAAGGCGATAAACAGCGACAGCAAGTAGTGTCGCCTTGCCACCTTGCGGCCTGCATAAGAGTTGCCGATGGTTTCAGTGAACATGGTGATTTCTCCTCGTTTCTGTCGCAGCGCAAACTTCGGTGTGTCCGGCGACACAAGAGAATAGGCAACACGGCTGCCAAAGATGTTTTGTGCGTAAGTGATTGAAAGTAGAGGCCGACTACAGGCAACAGCGTTGTGTGCGATGCCAGCCCGCTAAACACGGCGTCCGCATGCCGACAGGCTCAGTGAGGTTAGTTATTCGACGATGTATCAAACAGCTTCGGATTCGCCGGCTGGAGATGAAAGTGCCGCTGCGCCAATGGCTAATTCATGGACAGTGTCAATCGATTGGAGGGCCGATCCTCGCGTCATTGCAGCCCTACGCGGGAACGCGATCCTTGTTGGTGCGTGAGATGCCAAGCTTTTGCATGCGGAAATAAAGCGTAGACCTTTTGATTCCCAAGCGCGCAGCAGCCCCGTTTGGGCCGGCGACAACCCATCGGGTTTGCCCAAGAATCTTGCGTATGTGCTCTCGCTCGGCCTCCTCCAGGGTAATTGCCTCCAGGGATTCTGTTTCGGCGGCGGCCTTCAGGCTCGCGAGAGGGGGGCGTAAGACGCTCCCGGAGCTGACGATTACGCTTCGCTCGATGAAATTCTGAAGCTCGCGAATATTACCGGGCCACTGGTATGAGGTGAGTGCGGACATCGTTTCCGGAGGAATGTGTTCGATTTGCTTATCCATGCGGCGAGCATAAATTTCGACAAAGTGTTCGACCAGTGCCGGAATGTCTTCGCGACGCGCCCGTAACGGTGGCAGCGGAATCGGGAATACATTCAGACGATAGTAGAGGTCGCTGCGAAATTCGCTGCGTTTCACCATGTCCACCAAATTTCGGTTGGTCGCAGCTACCAGCCGAACGTCCACTTGGTGAGTCCGCGTGCCGCCCAAACGCTCGAACTCCTGTTCCTGCAGGACACGCAGGAGTTTGGGCTGCAGTCCCGGCGGAATATCTCCCACCTCGTCCAGGAAGAGCGTCCCCTTGTCAGCCAATTCGAAGCGACCGACCTTTTGCGCGATAGCGCCGGTAAAAGCGCCTCTCTCATGGCCAAAAAGCTCGCTTTCCAGTAGATCGAATGGAATGGCAGCGCAATTCAACTTTACGAATGCGCGTCCGCACCGCACGCTGAGATTGTGAATAGCGCGTGCGATCAGTTCCTTGCCGGTGCCAGTTTCTCCTTGGATAAGGACGGTGGAATTCGTAGGCGCAACCTGCTCAACTTGTTCGAGCACTGATTCCAGAGCAGGACTGTTGCCTATGATCTGCTCGAATCTGCGCGGATTATGGCCCTGGTCGACGGACCCAAATGTTGCGACAGCTCCCACGAAGGACCTCCTGACGCTGGCGTGCGCGGTTCCTTTTACAATACAGCTCAGCTCTGCAGAGCCTCTCGAACACTCTCAAGCAGAGCTTCGTCGTCAAACGGTTTTGCCAGAAACTCCACTGCGCCTGCTCTCAACGCCTGCATCCGCATTTTTGCGTCGCCATGGGCCGTGATGAAGATAGTCGGAATCCTACAACGCTCAGCGTTCAACTTGGCCTGTAGTTCGAGACCGGACATTCCCGGCATGCGGATATCCGCGATCAGGCATGCAGTTTCGCGCTGTTGACCGGATCTCAGGAATTCCTCCGCCGACGCAAACGCTTGTGTCGGTAAGCCAACCGCTTTTAGCAGGCCCTGCAGTGCGCTGCGCATCGAATCATCATCATCGACAATCGCTACTAGTTTGGTCTTTCCCTGAATGTCCATAGCAGAAACCTAGCAGCGTCGTAGAAGTGGCGCAATTATACTTTGGTATAAGAGCCAGAATATCGTCCTGATCTGGGAGGTAGCTACAATCTCTAGAGGTTGAGAAAGCGGCAGCTAAAATGGGAGGACTGCGGACGGGCAAACTGTCTTGTACAGCAGTGGCGGCATCAGGTTACTTCTTGCTGAGCGGAAGCTCCAGCTGCGCCGCCATTCTGACCAATTCCGCCAGCGATTCAGCCTCCATCTTCCGCATCGCATGGCCGCGCTGGATCTTCACGGTGATTTCGCTGGTCCCCAGCTCAAAAGCTATTTGCTTATTGAGCATTCCCGAAACTACGAAGGCCATAACCTCACGCTCGCGCGCGGTCAGCGTCGCGTAGCGCTTTCGCAATTCGGCAAGCTTACTCCCCTGTTGACGCGTTACCCGGTCGCGATCCAAAGCCTGGTGAATCGCATCCAGCAAGGCCTGGTCCAGAAAAGGCTTGGTCAGGAACTCCACCGCACCGGATTTCATGGCCTTCACCGTCATCGGAATGTCTCCGTGCCCGGTGATGAAGATGATGGGAATTTGGATACCCGCATCACCTAACTGGCGCTGAAAGTCCAGACCGTTGACCCCAGGAAGGCTCACGTCCAGAACAAGGCAACTTGGCCCATCCGGTCGCTTGACGCGCAGGAATTCTTCCGCCGTCCCGAAGGATTCGGACCGTAAGCTCGCCGATTTCAGTAGGCCTTGGATGGATGCACGCACAGCGGGGTCGTCATCAACGACGAACACCGTGGGAGCGTCCGCGGGCGTCATTCACGCGCCTCGGCCTTGGTGGATAGAGTGAAACACATACTCGCGCCGCGCCGAAAGTTGTCGGCAGCCCACATCATCCAATCTCACCCGATACGGCTAGCGCAAGCCCTCTGGCCTGTGCAGTCTTTTGTCGACGTTGCCTGACCAATCGTAACCTCCCCGCCATGGATTCGATACAGCTAGTCCTAAACCCATCCAAACTACTTACAAGTAATCATTGACATAAACTACCAATATGCTACACTTGCTGCGGGAATTTCTTCGACCTTGCGCGCCTTGGGTCCTTCTAATCCTTCAAAAATCGGCAGCGCAAAGTCGTTTCTTTCTTGCTGACATAGCATCGCTAACCGTCTTTAGAATCAACACTTGCAAAAGTGTGTCAAAACAAAGGACTTTAACTCCCTTTAGAATGAACACTTATGAAAAAACCCAGGGGGGGTGCCATGCCCAGCTACACCCGGTTATCCATGTGCCTCGCTTTTGCTCGATAGCGTGAAATAAAAGCTTGCGCCGCGTGGAGAGTTACCAACAGCCCACAAGCGGCCGCCATGCGACTCCACGATGGTGCGGCTGATGGATAGTCCCATACCGGTTCCTTGAACCTTGGTGGTAAAGAACGCCTTGAAGATCTGGTCCGCGTGCGGCAGGGGGAGCCCCGCGCCGGTATCGCTGACGGACACAAGAACTTGGTCTGTTTCCGCTCGCTTCGATTTGATAGTGAGCTCCCGCGTCCCATCCGCTTCCTTCATCGCTTCGATGCCATTGATCATGAGGTTCATCAGCACCTGCTGCAATTGCACGCGGTCGGCCATGACCTGGGGAAGATCTGTCTCAAGGTCCGTCCCGACTAATATGTCGTATCGCGTGGTCTCGCCGCGCAGAAGAACGATCATCTCTCGAATAATCTCGTTTACATCCACGAGCTCCCGTTGCGAAGTACCTTTCTTGAAGAGCAGACGGGTACGGCTGATGATGTCGGCTGCACGGGTTGCATCTTTGACGATCCTCGACGCGGCCGCGCGCGCCTCTTCAACATCGGGGTGATCACGCGTAAGCCAGCGCAAACAGGTATTGGCGTTGGTGACGGCCGCGGCAATCGGTTGATTCACTTCGTGCGCCAGGGAAGCGGTCAGCTCTGCCATGGTGGTCACCCGGCTGACGCGAGAGAGATCCGCCTGCGCCTGGCTCAGCGCCTCCAGGGCCTCTTCCACCCGCTTGCGTTCGGTCACGTCGATCGATGTGCCCACGTATTCAAGGAGATCGCCGGACAGGTTGCGAACGGGATGCCCTGTCGAGCGAATATACTTAATTTCTCCCCCTGGAAGGACTATTCGGAAGACCACGTCAAAGTGGGAGCCTTCCTCTGGCCGTTCAAGAAAAACTTCTCTGCGCACCCTATCTCGATCCTCTGGATGAACGCGGTGATAAAACGCCTCGTCTGACGGTATATCCCCTTCAGGATCGAAGCCAAACAAGCGGTAATTTTCCTGCGACCAGTAGACACTCTGTCTGGTGACCACGTTCCATGCCCAACTCCCTGTACGGGTCAACCTTTGTGCTTCCGCTAGGTATGCCTGGCTGCGCCGCAACTCTTCGTTGACGGTTGTCAGTTGGCTGGTTCGCTCAGCGACTCGTCGCTCGAGCGCCTCTGCGACACGCTTCTGCTCGCCTGAGCGTCGAGCCTCTTGCAATCCAATTGCGGCCTGGTTGGCCGCGACACGCAGGAGGAGCAGTTCGATGTCGGTCGGGAAATCAGCTCGCCGAGAGCCAGCCACCAACACGCCAACTTCGTCCTGAAGGCCCAGGGAGAACGACGCGATCGCGACCTCGCCCTCTCCGGCCGGATTTGGAATCACGAAACGCGAAGCGGTTTGGTCGCCGCTCAACCAGCGGCCGAGCGCTCGACCGACTTCCTGCGGCTGAGCAGAGGGATGCCGACGTTGAGCCAACCGGACCACCTGGATTGGCGAACCGTCAATCGAGTCGTTCAGACGGGCGCACGCGAAATCGAGGCGCAGGATGGCGAGGAGCGACTCGAGCAACGTGCCAAGCATTTGGCGTGACTCGCTGCCACTCCAAATCGCGGCAAGGGCCAGAACGCTGATCAGATCGTTGATACAGCTCTGAAGGCGCTTGACCTCATCGGCTGTCTTTTCCATTTCCATTTCCACATCAGACCGCTGATGGGGGCGGCGTGTCGCGCGTGGTGTGTCGTTCGCGCAGCTTCCGCAAGAATTCATCCGGTGGAACAAAGAACGGGTTCTCCTGGAGGATGCCGCCGATGATGATCATCGGGTGGGTCCGCATGATGTCGACCACGATTTCCCCGCCAAACTTGGCGAGATCGTACAGTCATATGACCGGGTCCCTATAGCGAGGCAACAGATAATTTAGCCTCGTCTCGTACTCCACCAGGTCGTCGACTCCCGGTCGATCTTCAAGGGCCCATTCCATATGGGCGACCAGCCGCGTGAGCGCGAATCCCTGCTGGATGCCGCCGTCAAGGACCTCCTCGATGAGCGCGAGCATCCGGTCCTGATCGAAGTGACCATCGCGCAGATAGGCGTCAGCCCAGTTGCGTAGCTCGAACTGACCGCTCTTTTCCGCCGCCTCCACATCGATGCCGGCTGACGCGAGTCGCCGCGCATGCTCTGCACGAAGCTTGGGATCGACGATGTGGAACGCCTTCTCGCCCCGCTCGAAACCCTCTTTGATAAACGGAAGCAGCACTCTGTATTCTTCGTCGGGGCTGTGGAAGAAGGCGCAGACGTGACGTCGCGCGCCAAGCGCCGAGCCCGCGAGCCGAATCGGTTGGCTGCTTTCACTCGAAGTTCCCCCGCGGGAGTTCGCACGGTCATTGGTGGGATCCATCGGAGTTCTCCTTCGGACAGGCGATCACCACATCCAACCACTCACTGGCACAGAGGGAATCGCCGGCAATCTTGGCCTGCACCGGCGCGCCAAGACACCTCAAACGGACATCGTAACCCATATCCCCCTGTGCGTCGAAGCCGCGTACCGCCAGTAACAGAAAGGGCCGCGTGCGAGCCGCGGCAAGGCGTATGACCGTCCGAGTTCGGAATTATGAAACCATCCGGGGCCGTGTTCGGAAGCCCATGCACGCAGTACGTTCAGAAATTATGATACTTCCCTCGTCTCGGGATACTGCCGATTGGCGCGGTCGGTATCGTGATTGGCGCAGGCTTGGCCATACTTACCGCCTTGCTCGAAGCATAATTGACCTCTCCGGTGTGAACAATAACAGGTCGAGTAACCTTCCCATTTCATCTCTTAAGGGCGCGCCAGAGACACTCCCGTAGAATTCCGAGCCGTCTTCGCGATGGATCTTCACGGTGATTTCGCTGGTCTCGAGCGCAGAAGTCATTTGGTTAGGAGCATGCCGAGAACCCTGGGGGCGCCTGCGGGGTTCATTCCTTTGCCTCCATTTTCGTCGGTAGAGCGACATGAAAACTTGCGCCGCGCGGTGAGTTGTCGGCAGCCCACAAGCGCCCACCTTGCGATTCAACGATGGAGCGACTGATGCGAAGCCCCATGCCGGTGCCGTGAGGCTTCGTTGTGAAAAACGCGTTGAAGATCTGGTCCGCCTGCTGCGGGGGAAGCCCTACGCCGGTATCGCTGACGGACACCAGAACTTCTTCTTTCTCCGTTCTCTGCGACGTGACGGCCAACTCGCGCGCCCCATCCACTTCCTTCATCGCATCGATGCTATTCACGATGAGGTTCATCAGCACCTGTTGCAATTGCACACGATCTCCCATGATCCAGGGAAGATCTGCGGCTAGCTTCATCCGGACTGTTATGTTGTATCGCATTGCCTCGCTACGCAAGAGGACGATCATCTCTCGAATAGCTTCGTTTACGTCCACCAGCTCCCGTTGCGGAGTACTCTTCTTGAAGAGCAGGCGGACCCGACTGATGATGCCCGCCGCACGGGTTGCATCTTTGACGATTCTCGATGCAGCCTCGCGCGCCTCTTCCAGATCGGGGTGATCGCGCGTAAGCCAGCGCAGGCAGGTATTGGCGTTGGTGACGGCAGCGGCAATCGGTTGATTCACCTCGTGCGCCAGGGAAGCGGTCAGCTCTCCCATGGTGGTCACCCGGCTGACGCGTGCCAGTTCCGCCTGCGCCTCGCGCCGCGCTTCTTCCGCATGCTTGCGCTCAAGGCTCTCTGTTTGCAATGCCTCGTTGCTTCTCTGGAGCTCTTGAACTGTTCCTCTCAGGTCATCGCGCGCGCGCCTGAGCGATTCTGTGGCGCTTCTTTGAGCAGCGCTTAGCGATCCAACAAACAGGGCTGACACCGTAAAGATGACAAGCCGTGGTATCTCGCCAGGCTTGGCAACCAACGAATATATCGGAGGCAGGAAGTAATAATAGAAAGCGAGAGCGGAGAGGGCCGTCGCGAGCAATCCTGGCCCGACTCCACCGAACCACGCACTCAATATGACGGCACAAAGAAAAAGTGATACGGGAGCTTCTTGCAAATGAAGTGGCGGCCACCGTGAAACGATCAGAGCCGCGGCAACCGAGAGAACAGCAATCCCATAGCTCCAAATCCCAGGTGGCTTGGGCCACAGAAGAGGATTGGACCTGGACGTACTTCTGCTCCGGTGAAGCAAGGTGTTGCTCCCTGCGATCAAAATCTTAGCATCAGAAAGTGCCCTGCTCGGGCCAGGTCGGTCATGTGGCGCATATCAGCCTTCCCTCGCGGAGAGGTAGCTTCCCTCAGCTCATCCAATCCGATGGACGGAATGCCAAGACTCTGACAGGTTCGCATTTCGGCTCACGTCGCCCAAGGACTCATGAATCGGCGTATCTCCCATTCTGCCAGCAATGTCCAAGCTGTATTCGTCAATCACAGTCTCTGGCATGCAGATTGCTTTTTTAGTGGCGGCTAGCATTTTCCCGGTGAATAGAATTCGCAGCGAGCAAGCGTCAACGTGACAGTGACGCCAGATCAGGAGACGGGACGCAGACAGGAGTGCAACCATGAAACCTCTATCCATTCTCGACTGGTATCGCAGTCTGCGCGTGCAGCATCAGTGGACGATATTCCAGTCCATTCGATATGCGCTGTGGCTGGCGCGCTAGTTAGTTTCTCTTACTTTGTGTCCCAGTGGCGGTGGAGGATCGAATTCATGAAAACGTCTTGTACAACCAGTATAAACAAACACTCCGACGGAGCGCTGGTGGCTGCCACAAAGCGCGGAGATACACAGGCTTTCGAGGAATTGGTTCTTCGTCACAAGCAGAGAGTTCTCGCCGTGGCGCAACGGATAACGAATAACCGGGAGGATGCCGAAGATGTGGCGCAGGAGAGTTTTCACAAGGCCTTCCTTCATCTCGACGCCTTTCAAGAAAGGTCGCGGTTCTCTACTTGGCTAACACGCATCGCCATGAATGAAGCGTTCATGTTGCTCCGCCGAAGGCGCGGAGTTGTCGAAGTCTTGCCCGAGAACCCTGACGATGGCATGAAGTCTAGTGCGGAAGCGTTCGTTGACCAGAGCCCCAATCCCGAAGAGTCCTGTTCGCAACGCGAGCACGCGCAACTCTTGACCGAGGCGATCAATCGCCTAGGTCCGACAATTCGAACAGCGATATTGCTTCGCGATATCGAAGAACGATCTGTCAAAGAAACGGCTCAGATTCTCGGCGCCTCAATTACCGCCGTGAAAGCACGTGTTTTCCAAGGACGCCGGAAGTTACGTAGAACCCTGAATACTGGATTCCTGCGCGGACTCTACACAGCCGGTCAACCGGAGGTACAGCGCTGTTGACACGTGAAGCCGACCGTTTCGCGAGGCGAGGGGGTTGGGTGTGGTTTTCCGTTTTTAAATAAGAACATAGCCACCAATGGCGCCAATTGCCTCACGTTCACATCCCGTGAATTTGTCCCCGCTATTCAGCTCGAGACGTCGAAGAATCTAAAATTAACCAGAAATAAGTAGATTCCCGCGGGACAAAGTCTTTTACTGCGATGCGAGCAGCTCAGGAACTCTAGAAAGCTTTTGGTAGTCTTCGTCAGGTAAGCGCAGAGAAGCCGCCGCGACGTTCTGCTCAAGATGTTCGATCGAGGAAGTCCCTGGGATGGGCAGCATAATGGGAGATCGCCGCAGCAGCCAGGCGAGAGCTACCTGCGTGGGGCTCGCGCGGTGTGCCTGCGCGATTTCGTTAAGCATGTCGCCGGCAACTTTGCCTGCTCCCAGGGGAAACCAGGGAATGAAGGCAATTCCATTGCGCTCACAATAATCCACCACGTAGTCCCATTCGCGGTCCGCAAAGCTATAGCGGTTCTGCACGCTGACGATGGGGACGATTCTGCGCGCGCGTTCGATGTGCTCTTGCGTGACGTTGGACAACGCGACCAAGCGAATCTTGCCTTCGTTTCGCAATTGAGCCAGAGTTTCCACCGATGCCTCAAACGAGACGACGGGGTCCGGAATATGCAGTTGATAAACGTCGATGCGATCTAGGCGCAGTCTTTTGAGGCTTCCCTCAACCGCTTTGCGAAGGTGCGAGGGAGTGGCATCGTGGGTCCATTGATTCGGGCCAGGACGGTTCCAGCCTCCTTTAGTGGCGATTACAAGATCAGCCGGGTAAGGAAACAACGCTTCGGCAATCAGTTCCTCGCTTACGTTTGGGCCGTAGGAATCCGCGGTATCGATGAAATTGATATCAAGCTCGACGGCCCGGCGAAGAACCGCTAACGCTGCTTTGCGATCCCTTGGCGGCCCCCAGATGCCTTCGCCGGTAAGGCGCATCGCCCCAAAGCCGAGACGGTGTACAGAAATTTCCCCGCCAAGCGAAACATCTCCAGCAGCACTTGCAGACAGCGGTTCCTTGTTCACGATTGACCTCCAAAATTCTCTTTTAACATTTCCCACACTTTATACGCGCGGGCCCAGCAATCCCACGTTTCTCTTGAAAGGCCCTCGCGGTACGCAGCAGAGTACGAACTACTTTTTCTGGCGCAGCGAGCGAACGTAGCTCACCAAGGCATGAATCTGCGCCTCGCTCAGCGAACTCTTGAAGGGAGGCATTCCGCCCTTGCCGTCGGAAATGACTCTCGCAAGTTCAGCATCGGGCAGCTTCTGCACTTCCGGCGAGCGAAGGTCCGGAACCTTCATGCTCTTTCCGACTTCAGAGCCGCTTCCATCTTGACCGTGGCACATTGCGCATTTCGTGCGGAAAGTCGACTTGGTGGCCGCGCTGTCTTGACCGCCGTTCGCCCGCACAACCGACGCTGGAAACAATATTATTGCGGCGACGAGTGCGATCAGAATTGCGGCGACGCAGACTACAGAATCTCGAGTCTTTCTTACTGGCATAAACCTTCTCCTAGTTTCAAAATCTCCTATTCAAACGGCTCTGTGCTTTTGCGCCAAAGCTCAGCTCAGGCCGTAATTCGTGATCGGTAGATCCCGCACTCTCTTGCCAGTTGCGGCATAGATAGCGTTGCAGAACGCGGCGATAAAAGGCGGGACACCTGGCTCACCGACGCCCGCTGGAGGGGCGTCACTATCAACGATGTGCACGTTTGTTTGAGAAGGAACTTCGTTGATTCGAGCTACCGTGTAATCCTGAAAATTCGATTGGTCGATAGCACCCTTGGTCGCCGTGATCTGCCCGCTGCGCGCAACGCTGGTACCAAAGACGACGGCGCCCTCGAATTGAGCGCGGGTTGCTTCCGGATTTACCACCAAGCCCGCGTCCAGAACCGTATCCACGCGAGGGATCCGCACCTCACCTTGATCATTGACTTCGACTTCAACTACCGTGGCCACGTACGTCAAGAAACTGCGGTGTGCCGCAATCCCGACTCCAGTTCCCTTGCCGTGCTTGCGCTTTCCCCACCCGGATTTTTCCGCGACCAATTCCGTAACATGACGCAGACGACCGGTCTGCCATGGATAGGCATCCATGGAAGCGCCATAATTCGGGTACTCCACACCCTTGAAATCGATCGTGCGTGGTTCCCCGATCAGCTCGAGCAGATAATCGACTGGATCACGCCCGGTCGCACGTGCCAGTTCATCCGTGAAGCATTGAATAGCAAATGCGTGATAGATGTTGGCAACTGAGCGTAACCAGCCGATGCGCACATGAGCCTGCGACGGGCCATTCTCAATGCGAAGATTTGGCAGATCGTATGGAATGTCCGTCCAGCCCTGCTGCAGATGGGCAGGATCGCCATAAACCGCATTCACGTCAAAAATAGAGGGAATCGGAGGGAAGACCGACCGTTGCAGCCACGCCGTCGGCTTGCCGTCTGCGCCCAGAGCCGCCTTCATATACATGGAAGCGACGGCGTTGTAGTAGTCAAACTTGATGTCGTCCTCTCGTGTCCAGACCACCTTCACCGGCCGGCCCACTCTTTTGGATAAGACCGCAGCCTCGGCCACGTAATCCGGCTTCGACTTGCGCCCGAATCCTCCTCCGAGCAAGGTCACATGGCAAATTACATCTTCTTTCGCTATCCCCAGCTCTTTCGCGACGGTGTCTTGCACACCTTGAGGATTCTGCGTCGGAGCCCACAGTGTTGCTTTGCCATCTTTGAATTCGGCGAGGGCGACCAACGGCTCCATCGCAGCGTGCGCCAGAAGGGGAACGTAGTAGTCCGCTTCATAGACCTTCGCGCCTTTGGCAAACACCGCGTCCGCATCACCAACATTGCGTACTACTTTGCAAGGATTGTGCGAGGTCTCTCGCAATTCGCCCTTATACGCGGCTGAGTTGTAGGTTTCGTTTGGTCCGTTGTCCCAGGAGATGTTCAGCTTTTTGCGGCCCTGAAACGCCGCCCAGGTGTTATCCGCAATCACCGCAATGCCGCCGAGCGGCTGAAACCCGGGTGCCTGCTGGAATGGATCAATCGGAACTGTCTGCCGCACTCCTGCGACCTTTAAGGCTTCCTTGTCGTCGTACGATTTCACTTTCCCGCCGAGAACGGGCGGGTGCTCCACCGAAGCGTAAACCATCCCGTCCAGGCGAGCATCCATCCCATAAATAGCTTTCCCGGTCACCAGTGCTTCGAGGTCATAGCTCACTTGCCCTTTGCCTACATACCGCCAGGCACTCTTTGGTTTGAGCTTCAGCTCTTCTCTTTTGGGGACCGGCAATTTCGCCGCGGCCCTCACGAGTTCGCCGTAACCCGTTCTACGGTTCGTCGAGCGGTGCACAACGACGTGCAAGTCGGTTTCGCACTCCGTTGCCTCAACGCCCCACTCCTTCGCCGCCGCTTGGATCAGCATGAATCGCGCTGTTGCTCCCGCCTCACGCATCGCGTCGTAGAACGAGCGTATCGAGTGCGATCCGTCCGTATTCTGATCACCGTATCGGCTGTCGCCCAATGCCTGTTCGATCTTCACTCGCTTCCAATCCGCGTCAAGCTCATCGGCGAGAACGAGCGGCAGCGTAGTGCGGCTTGTCGTGCCCATCTCCGAGCGACTGGCCACGATCCACACCGTGCCGTCCGGGTCGATCCCGAGGTACGCGCTGGTATGTAAGGTGGCGTGGTCCGCGTTTGTATCGTGCGGAAGTTTGGCGCCCGACGACAGCTTGGGGTAATAACGGACACCCAACACAAGCGCGCCTGCCGCGATGATGCCTCCCGTTAAAAATCGGCGCCGGCTGACGTTCTCGATCGGGCTCATGTCATTTCTCCCGACGCTGCTTTGATAGCCGCGCGAATCCGCTGATACGTTCCGCAACGGCAGATGTTCCCGGACATAGCCTCATCGATTTCGTGGTCGGTCGGTTTCTTTTTGCTGTTCAATAGCGCCACCGCCTGCATGATCTGCCCCACCTGGCAGTAGCCACATTGCGGCACGTTGACATGCATCCAGGCCTTCTGGACGGGATGCAATCCGTTCTTGTCGAGTCCTTCAATCGTCGTGACTTCCTTTCCGGTCACGTTGCGCATGGCTGTTACGCAGGATCGCGTCGCTTGCCCATTCACGTGGACCGTGCATGCGCCGCAGAGCCCAATGCCGCAGCCAAATTTCGATCCGGTCATCCCTAAAACGTCACGCAGGTACCAGAGCAGCGGCATTTCAGGTTCGCCGCTGAATGATTGTTCAGCTCCATTCACCTTCAGTTGGATCATTGTCATACCTCACCACTCGGAACGCATGCAGGGGGATGAACCTCATCGAATTAGATCAACTTCTCCGCGGAATCGACGCCGACTCGAGCCCGCCCATTGTCTGTCGAACCCAAATGAGCCTGCTTTTCCATTTGTAGAATCACCGCCGAGAAATCTTGCTCTTGTCCCAGGTCCGATTGCCTTGCGTTAACCTCAAAAGCAGCTCCGGTCGCGGGCATTCTCACTCCGACAGCAGCCGCGAGATTGAGAATCAGCCCGAAATCCTTGTTCATTAGCCGAAGTGGAAATTGCGGGCTGTAGTCGCTCTTCATCGCTCTTTCCAGTTTGCCTACATGTGCAGGTGCAACCACCGCAGTTTCTGAGAGAACGTCGAGCAAGCGATTGCGATCGAGACCAGCCTTCTCACCGAGTGCTACGGCCTCGGCAATCGCCTGCATTCCAATTCCCAGCAGAGTGTTCACGACAAGTTTCATCGTTGCCCCGGAGCCGCTCGGCCCTAGATAAAAATACTTTCGCGCGATCGCACGAAAGATAGACTCGGCGGCGTCGAAGCGTGTTTTGTCTCCGCCCCCGAAAAGAGTCAGCAACCCCTTTTCCGCCGCCGGAGTACTCCCCGATATGGTCACGTCGAGGACGTCAACTCCGCGCTCGGAAGCCAGTCTCGCGAGTTGCTGTGCGGTCTCCGGATACACGGTGCTCATATCAATGACTAGAGAGCCGGAATGCGCATTGGCGAACGCGCCATCTGGACCGCTGTAGGTACTCAGGACAGCTTCATCGCTGGGAAGACACGACAAAACGACGTCGCAACTGGAGGAGAGCTCCGCAACGCTTTCCGCGACTCTTCCCCCAAATGGAAGTAGCTGCTCAGCTTGTCTTCGCTCCCGGTCATGAGCGATCAGCTTGAAGCCGGATTCCAGCAACCGCTGCGCAATCGGCCGGCCCATGTAGCCGACTCCGACAAATCCGAGCGTATTGTTTTCCGGAGTGATTGGTTTCATGGTCAATCGTCCTTTGGCCACGCGCCGATTTCCATTTCAGGTTCCACTTTGGTCGAAAGCAAGCGCCATACCGTTCGACCGGAAAGCTCAGACTTCATGCAAAGTGTTGGTACCGAAGAGATTGCGAGGAGTAAGCAGACGAACTCGAACCTTCGCTGGCGGGATCACCTGTCGAATTCCTTGGACGCTGTCAGTCTATTGGAAAGTAGATTGCACTCGTAGGTGGCTGAATCCGCGGGGGCCCGAGGAGATTCTACAATTCAATCACTTACGCTGGTTTGGGTCCAAGCAGAGACACACACGGAAACATCGGCTGGGATGCAATCTCAGTTCCCGAGCTTACCTTGGAGCGCCAAAACTGGCGATTGGCGTCGTTAGATTTTAACCGGTTACCTCTGGATGCTAAACGCCAGTACGAGGACGATTCGTCGGCCTGATATCCGTGCCGCGAGTATTTGTGCTAACCGCCAAGAATCAGCACCAGCGCCAGCACGACGAATGTGTAAGGCCGCGAGAGGGCAAGCTTAACGATCCACATATGTACCTTCTTTTTAGTTGCCTAAAGCTGAAGCCGAAGCGAGCTCCCGAAGACTCCCCAAAAGTTGTTCGGACGCTTCCATATCAATCTGCGTCCTTCGCGCTCGATTGCTGAGACGAAAGCTTGATCATTCGCCAGCCGGAGAGCCTCGCATCCAGCGAATGCGCGCCCGGGCCCAGCAGAGCGAGCGAACTCGAGAGGAAAAACACCAGGGCGAACAGGCATGACCACGCAAACATCTCGCTCCCTAACACGTTCAAGTTATGTCTGCAGTGCAGCGCCGCTCCTGCCGTGCAAATGGCGGCGGCGCTGCCTGCAAGGGATGTCCGCAGACCGAGGATCAATAGAATCGCGCTGGCCACCAGCACCAGGCCGAGAAGCAGCACACTGGTGGACTCCGATGGAGTTCCTGCGGCGGTAAGGACGCGTACTCCTATCCCAACTAGCCCGAGTCCGTCGACGACCCTCAAGAGAAGCAAGGCCAATCCGACGCTGCCAGCGGGAAATTTTGAATAGAGCCTGTCCACCTCTGCCTCCTACGGCGCGAACCCTTTCGAAGAACTCGTGTCTGAAGCAAAGTTACGCGTGCCGCACCCGGGCTTAAACGCCAAAGCGGGTATCTAGCCGATAGCTATTTTGGATGTATGGATGGGTGCTTGAACAAGAGACCAGGCAAACTAATCACGCTGCGGTAACAGGCCAGCGATTTCCAGTTCGAACCTTCAGATTCAGCTAGAAACAGGCTTTGGGGGTCGAATTAAATCAAAATCCGTGCGGGGTCAAAAGAGGCTCAGAAACGTAGGAGGGGAAGGTATCCATGTGCTTACCTTCCCCCTTTTGGCGGGACTGATCAGGACTTTTTGAGGCGTGGAGACGCTTTTTCCAGTGATGCAATCAGTTTATGGGCGGAAATAGGCATTGCCTGTGCGGGACCCAACACGATCTCACTGGCGCTGACCTTACGGCCATAGAGCGCCTGATCACCCTCATTGTCGGGACGCACAGAGGCACCTTCGAGTGACACGCACGCAAATAGGCCACGGGAACGAGAGTAAGTAAGAACCTCCGACCGCAAATAGGCGTCCGTATTTGCTTCCGCGGAACGGCCCACTGGACCGGCTGCTACAGATAGATCCCCGCCAAGCTTTACTTTGCTGTGCAGAAGGCTGCTTGCCCCGCGCTCATTCATGATCAGCAATACGAAGTCTGTAGCTTCTCCACCGATCTGGAAGCCGAAGCTGCCACCTTCTAACACATACATGGCCGGGGTCCCCCACGTTCCAGTAAAATCATTTCCATTCCTGCAGACCATCGCGCCTCGGCCGTAAGTTCCGCCAACAATGAAAGCGGCCTTGACAACAGACGGCAGGACAACGACGCACTTTGCTTTGGCCAGCAGTTCGTGAGGAATGTTGTCGGGGATGTTCAAGATCTCATCCATGACTGTTCCAGCGTTTTGCAAACGGTCCTCTTGTTTTTGTTTAGCCTTCGTATCTGCAGCCGACGCTACTGAAGAAATCACTAGAACCGCCAGGCCGCAGGCGCGGCAGTTGCCGCGCAGCCAAGGAACACGCGACATAACATCTTCATTTCCGTCCCTCCTTTGGAACTTTTCGACGCGCACTCATTGTGAGCGAGGGCGTCTGAAGCAAAGTTACGCGTGTGGCGCCAGCACTCAAACGCCAAAACGAGTGTCTAGCTGATAGCTATTTCGGGTGTATGAACCTGGTTCTGGGAAGGAGATTAGAGGTGGATGATACCTCGGCGTAGGGCGATCGTAACCGCTTCAGTACGGTCGTTGACTTGAAGTTTGGAAAGAATATTTCGGACGTGCATCTTTACGGTATCTTCCGCGATCGAGAGCTCGCCGGCGATTTCTTTGTTTCGTTTTCCGGCGGCCATGAGCGACAAAACCTCAAGTTCGCGCGGGCTGATCGGCTCGTCAGCCATGTGCTCGGCCAGCTTTTGGGCGACCGCAGCAGGAAGGCGCCGCTTTCCCGCGTGAACGCTGCGGATGGTTTCCAACAATTCCTCGCGAACAATTCCCTTCACAACATATCCTTGCGCTCCTGCTTCCAGCGCGCGTTGTATGTCGACGTCACCTTCGTGGGAACTCAGCACGATGATGCGGGCGTTCGGAGACTTATCTTTGATCCTCTTGATTAAGTCGAAGCCGCTCATGTCCGGCAACCGCAGATCGACGAGTGCCACGTCTGGGCGTAACTCGAAAAATCGTTCAAGCGCCTCGCTCCCAGTGCCAGCAGCGCCTGCTAACATCATGTCCGGCTGTAAATTAATAATCGCCGCTATTCCATCGCGGACGACGGGATGGTCATCCACGCATAGCACTCGAATCTTTCCGGCGTCTTTCATGAATTTGTTTTGTCCGGTTTACCTGCTTGGGAACCAGTTTCTGCGAGCGTGTCCTGCGATCCGCTCCGCGGTTTTGGCCTTCGCATTCCCAATTTTCCAGTTACGTACCGCCATTTATCTGCAAGGCGCGAGCCGGAACGCAGCGAACCATCCTGGTAGAGGAGATGCGCCGGAACGGACAAATTCACTTCCGTGCCTTCGCCTATACGACTTGTGATTGAAATACTACCGCCTAGACGCTCAGCCCGTTCTTGCATTCCTGTCATTCCGTAGTGACCATGACGCTGCAAATTCAGCGCTTCCTCACTCATACCGCAACCATTATCCTGAACGCGAATCCGCAATTGTTGCTCACCATAACTCAATAGAACGTGAATCCTCCTGGCACGGGCGTGCTGCAGCGCGTTTGTGATGGCCTGGCGGCCAACTTGCAGCACGTCATTGCCGGCCAGCGCGTTCAATGGACGCTCGCGGCCCTCGACGATGACGTCAATCTTAGGTCCAGCGTCTCTCGTTAATTCGTTTGCTAGTTGCGAGAAGGATTTGACCAGATCTGCAACGCTTAATGGGGCGGTGCGCAGATCATTCAGTGCCCTCCTCCCAGCGTCCAACGCCGATTTGGACAGACCCAGCGCGCGCGCCAGCGGTTGTTTCGCTGGAACACCAGCAGGCAGCAACTCGTCGGTAACCTCGATTTGCAAACTGATGCCCATGACGTCTTGAATCAAGCTATCGTGCAGCTCCTGGGCGATCCGGGTTCGTTCCTTTAGACGCTCTTCAAAGCGTTCTCGCAAGTGTGCCGTCACCTGCCACACTCGCATACGATAGGCGCCCCAGGCAAGAATGATCAGAACCAATGCGCTCGATAGATGGAACCACTGCGTCTGATAGAAGGCCGGAAGAAGATCGAAATCCAGAGTGGCGCCAGACTCATTCCAAACCCCGTCGTTGTTGCACGCCAGCACCCGGAAACGATACGCGTGAGGCCGCAAATTCGTATAAAAAGCTTGGCGCCGCGCACCAGCGTCTCGCCAGTCCGAATCAAATCCCTCGAGCTTGTAGCGAAACTGAACCTTGCGCGGCTCTGCGAGACTGAGGGCTGTGTAGTCAATTTCTATATCTCTAGTAAGCGGCCGCAATCGCACCGGCTGCGTGGAGTCAACCACAGCGCCGTCAGCAACCAAGCGTTCGACGTGAACCGGTGGAACGACCAGATTCCTCGTCAGGACTTGCGGATCAATGATCGCTACTCCTTCCGAAGTCCTGAACCAGAGCTTCCCATCACTTGCTCGAACGGCCGGCGATTGCCAGCCTCGGTCCGGGTTACCCTTCAGGCCGTCACCATCGTCGAGGAAGCGATAAGCCACGCGGTGCGACGGATCTTGCTTCGCCCGGTCGAGTTCGGAGCGGCTGACGCACGCGACTCCGGTACTGTAACCCAACCAGATTCGCCCTCCGCTGTCCGTAAGAATCCACAGTACGCGCTCGCCTGGAAGGCCGTTCGAGGTGTTCCAGGTGACAAATCGCTGACCGTCAAACCAGCTCAGCCCGCGCTCAGTTCCAATCCAGACAGTACCCTTGCCGTCTGTGTACACCGAGTTTATGGTTCCACCTGCCAAGCCATCGGACTCCGAGTAACCATGAAATACGCTCCCGTCGAAAACAACGACGCCTCCTTGATTAAGTCCAAACCACACTCTTCCTGTGCCGTCAGCACGTGCTGCGAATATTGTTTTGCCACTCAACAAAGGCTCATCCGAAAAATCGGTGAGACGGCCGTTGGCCCAGCGGTACACTCCTTTGTGAGCATCAAATAGCCAGACGCCCTTTTCATTGGCGTCTGTAATTACTGTGACGTCTTGCAGCTGAATCCCCGCGGGCATCGGAAGGTTGGACCATCTCCCGTTTTCCATGCGCACCACACCACGATTTGTTCCCGCCCACAGTGTATTTTCCCGGTCCGCCGACAATCCCATGGCCGTGGCGCCATTAAGGTACAGATCGAGGTGCTCGCCATCAATTCGATTGATCCCCATTGATGTCGAAGCCCAGATAGCTCCTTTAGGCCCAGCGGCGAGTGCGTCGACATTATTACTCACCAATCCCTCACGACGCGTCAGCGTGGTGACCTTCTCGTCGCGAAAACGGTTCAACCCGTTTTGCGTTCCAACCCAGATGTTGTGTTCCCGGTCCTCCAGCAAACACCATACAAATTCGGCCGACAGCCCATCGAGTCGCGAAAACCATTCCATCTTCTGCAGGTCATCCGAATCAGCATGTAGGCGGGCCAGTCCTTGTCCGAGAGTCCCGATCCATGTGTTTCCGCTGCTGTCGCGCAGCACCGTGTGGACGTCGAGTGTCATTAGCTGCACATCAGGACGGCGGAACATCTGCGCTTGACTGACCGATCGTGGAGACCCGTCAGGACTGGTAATCCAAATGGCTCCGTTAGTGTCTTCACTTAGCCAAAGCTTGCCTTTCGCTATTTCCAAAGGCGGACCCTGTGGGTTGCTGGGGTCAAGACGCAGAACCCGGCTATCTGTCGTCAACCAGATCGAGCCACCTCTATCTTGGTGCGGTCCGGACAAGAAAGTTCCAGGTAGCGTGATCGAAGGCCCAATCTGTTCCTGAGTTGCTGCGCGGAATCGCAATAGGTGATTTTCGGTGGCTACCCAAAGCGTGCCATCGCGATCCTCTAGAATCGCTTCTATTTGGGCGCCCACGGAAGAGGTTGTTAAGTCGTCTCCACGAATGTGACCGACCAATCCTGAAGCAGTCCCGATCCAGAGACTTCCATCCCGCCCCGCGCACAGACTCCGCACAACGCCCAAAAGTTCCGTATGGCCAGTCTTGGGACGCCAGTGGACAAACCGCGCGCCGTCAAACCGCACAAGCCCGTCCGTCGTGGCCAGCCAAAGATAGCCGTCCTGAGCCTGCGCGATGGAGTAGATGAATGCGGACGGAAGTCCGTCTTTGTGCGTCCAGACTGTGTGCGTATATTCGGTGAGGGGCTTGTTAGAATCAGACGCTTCGGCTGCACGGCAAGTAGGACCCCGCACGCAGCCATGCAGGCGGGACGTCTCAGACTGGCTGCCAGAAAAGATCGCATGTCGCACGCCTGTCCGATATTACCCCTGAACTACGGTCGATTCATCAAGTACACCTGGCTACCTGGAGATAGCGTTCCCACTATGTGTTTAAGCTTCCAAAGTGTTTGTTCCTCAGGCTAGATGACGCTGGAGAGCGTCTCTATCGAGCTCATTTTCCCATCGGGCTATAACTAGAGTAGCGACGGCGTTGCCGGTCATATTGACAGCAGCGCGGCACATGCTGAGGAAACGATCGATGCCGAGGATCAGCGCCATTCCTGCGACCGGTATGGTTGGGATGACCATCATGGTGGCGACGAGTGCGATGAAGGCAGCTCCTTGCACACCGCTTGCGCCTTTGGAGGTGAGCACCGCGACGCCCAGGATCGTGAATTGCTGCGCAAGAGTTAAATGGGTGTTAGTCGCTTGAGCCACGAACAATGCGGCGAGCGTCATGTAGAGGCTGGTGCCGTCTGCGTTGAAAGTGTAGCCCGTGGGGACAACCAGACCAACGAGAGCCTTGGAGCATCCAAGCTTTTCGAGCTTGACCATGAGATTTGGCAGCGCGGGTTCCGAAGAGCTAGTGGCCAGCACAAGGAGAATTTCTTCGCGAAGAAACCAGAGGAAGCGCAGGATTCCGAAGCCTGCAACGCGAGCGATGCCCCCTAGCACGACGAGGACGAAAAGTATGGATGTGATGTAGAGCGTGGCCATCAATTTGATGAGAGGACCCAGGGAAGCCAGACCGTATTTACCGACCGTGAAGGCCATGGCGCCAAAAGCTCCGATGGGAGCGAAGCGCATCAAGATGGATACGACGACGAAAACGGCACGGGTTAGGGCCTCGAAGAGGTCGACGAGGGGTTTGCAGCGAGGGCCCGCGAGCGATAAAGCGAAGCCGAACAGAAGAGAAACAAGCAGCACCTGCAGGATGTCTCCTCGTGTGAACGCGTCAACAACAGTGTTCGGAATGATGTGGACGAGGAATTCCGTCACACTTTGGGCTTTGGCCTGACCGGCGTATTCGGCCACGGCCCTGGCGTCCAGTGTAGCGGGATCGACATTAAAGCCGGTGCCAGGATGCACCACATTCCCGACGATGAGCCCGATGAGCAGCGCAAATGTGGAGACTACTTCGAAATACAGCAAAGCCTTGCCTCCGACACGGCCAACCTTTTTCATGTCCTCCATACCAGCGATTCCAGTGACCAAGGTGCAGAAGATGACCAGAGTGATGATCATCGTTATCAAACGGATGAAAGCGTCGCCGAGCGGCTTCATGGCGACGGCCCTAGCGGGGCTCACATAGCCGAGGATAATCGCGGTGGCGACCCCGACCAGCACTTGGAACGAGAGGCCCGTGTAGAAAGGCTTCTTGGGCGGAAGCGAAGTTGTTTCAAGCGCGGTAGCGGTCGGGACGAGCATCGGGTTCGATCAGCTCCTCTGAAGTGCGGGCCGGAGCTCGTGGATATCTCGCACAGTTTCCAATGAGAGTAATTTGCCAATGAGAGTCGAGCAGGCGACGGCTCCGAGGACAGGGGCGATGAGGTCACGAGCTTTGTCGACGACTTCGTCGCGAGTCATGGGATTTTCCGCGGTGCCGCGAACATCACGAACCCATTCGGTCAGTTGCGTTCCATCGGTGAGGGTTAGGTCGACAATGGCTTCGCGACGCGGGCGGCGGGCGTCGATACGCGGATCGGCGAGTACGTCTACTTTGGCGCGTTGACGGAGCACTGCGGGATCCTTCATCCTCGCCTTATCATGGACAGAACTAAACGTGACAGTCTTGTCCAGGAGCATGATGGCAACCATGTGCTGCATGCAAATGTCCGGCATGTCTCGATTGCTGACGGTGTTGGCCTCATCGCTCGCGATGCGGACGACGACTTTGCTCACATCGTCCGCGGAAAACGAGCGCTTCTTGAAGAAGCCGGCGAGAGCGTCAAGCGGAGCCTGAATAGGTGAGCCAACCGTCCACTTCTTGATGTTGGTGCGGGCGATCTCGTAGCGTTCGCCAAGCTTGTCGACTAATACAGTGGGGTCGGCCTTGATGGCGCCATTTTCGCGAGGGGCTAGAGCTTCGAAGAAATTGTCAGGGCCAGAAAAAACATCTGGTACTCCGGTCCAGCCAGACTGAATCAGGGTAGCGGCCATGACTGCACCCGCCGCAGGTTTTCCGCCGAATAGGAACGCCTTCTCCATATGTTCGGCATCGCGAGACCACGCTCCGATTCCGGATGTTTGCTGCGCGGTGTAGTCCAGCAGCAAGCGCATTTTTTCCGCGCTGAGACCCGCCGCACAGCCAGCGGCCGCGCCAGCGCCGAAGGCCGCTACGGTGCCGTGTGTGCTGCGGTGAGTAGCGGCTTGGTAGCCGGGGCCGCCCATGCTCATGGTAATACGCGGGCCAACGTCATACCCGAGAGTGACCGCGCGCACGAAGTGAGCTCCGCTGATTGCGTACTGCTCGCCGGCGGCAAAGGCCGCTGGAACAACGGAGACACCCGGATGCGAGCGGGAAGGGCCATGCGAGTCGTCGGTTTCGTCGGAATGCGCGAGCACGCCGTTCGCGAATGCGGCTTCGATGGGGCCGCAGACGATGTTGGAAGCGACAACCGTGGCGATCTCCTTACCGCCATAGGCACGGGCGAACTCCAGGGCCGCGCGACCGGGTGGCAAGACGGAGCCTGAAATCATCGCGGCGAACGTGTCGAGGATGTGTTGCTTGGCTTTCTCGATCACTTCCTCCGGCAGCGCACGAGTGCTAGCTGCGCTCATGTACGTGCTGAGCTGTTGCATGATGGGGCTGACGGCCAGCGGCGGCTCGTCGGGATGGAGAACTGACGCAGCTCTTGCGAAACCGGGCGGAAGCGCCACGAGTGCCGCGGACAAACCACTGAGCTTAATCAAGCGGCGCCTGGTCACGAGTATGCGATCTTTCTCTCTGCGGAAATGTTCTTCTGCGCTGCTCATTTTTTGTCCTATCTGGCCTCAGTCAACGCTTTCATTACACGAAACAATTCGTTTTTGGCTTCAAAGCCGATGCCCGGAATATCCGGCAGGCGGACGTAGCTATCTTGCACGGGAATGCCGTCCGCGAATCCACCGAAAGGCTGGAAGATTCCTGGGTAGGACTCGTTGCCTCCAAGTCCCAATCCAGCAGCGATGTTCAGAGACATTTGGTGACCGCCATGAGGGATGCAACGCGCGGGCGACCAGCCGTGCTCTTTCAACATGTCAAGGATGCGCAGATATTCGACCAGACCGTAGCTGAGCGCGCAATCGAATTGCAAAACGTCGCGATCAGCTCGCAGACCCGCGTAGCGGATGAGATTGCGTGCATCTTGCATGGAGAATAGATTTTCGCCAGTGGCCATGGCGCAGGGGTAATGAGGCGCCAGTTTCGCCTGTAGATCGTAATCGAGTGGATCGCCCGCTTCTTCGTACCAGCGAAGCCCGTACGGGGCAAGCGCCTGCGCATAGGCAATAGCGGTGTTCAGGTCAAAGCGGCCATTAGCATCCACAGCGAGTTGACTGGGGGTTTTCACTATCTTCAGAACAGCGTCGATGCGGCGCAGGTCCTCGGAAAGCGGCGCTCCGCCGATTTTCATCTTCACGACGGAATAGCCGAGCTCAAGGTAGCCGGACATTTCATTCTGAAGGGCTGTCAGATCCTTGCCGGGGTAGTAGTAGCCACCGGCGGCGTAAACGAAGACCTTCGCGTCGACCGCTCCGCCCCGGTAGCGGTCGGCGAGAAGCCGGTAAAGTGGAACTCCAGCGATTTTCGCAACGGCGTCCCACACCGCCATATCCATAACGCCGACCGCGACCGATCGTTCGCCGTGCCCGCCGGGTTTCTCATTGCGCATGAGAACATCCCAAACGCGAGCGGGATCGAGATTGTCCCCGGCATCATTGAGCAGCGCTCGAGAGTCCGCGGCCTTCAGGCGAGGGATAAAGCGATCACGTAAGAGTCCGCTCGGCGCATAGCGACCGTTGGAATTAAAACCGAAACCGACAACAGGCTTGCCGTTGCGAACCACGTCGGTGACCAGCGCAAGGACGCTGACCGTCATTTGGCTGAAATCGATGAAGGCATTGCGAATCTGCGACTTGATCGGTACGACGGTCTCGCGGACATCGGCGATCCTCACGATGTCACCGGTTGGTTGCGGAAGTATGGAGTCATGAAAGTTGCAGAAGAGGCCGCAGCTCGCGAATATCAGCCACGCTTTCGAGCTCGAACACCTTAGCGATGAGCTTTGTGCATTTTGGCGCGCCGAGGACTGGAGTGATCAAGTCGCGGGCCTTGGCAATGATTTCGTCGCGCGTCATGGGATTCTCGGGAGTGCCACGAACGTTGTCGACGCGGCGGGCGAGATTTGTGCCGTCGGTCAGCTTGATGTCCAGGACGGCCACGCGTAAGGGCATGAGGCGCTCGAGCTCTTCGTCGGGTAGAAGTTTGATCTTGGCACGTTCGCGCAATGTGGCGGAGTCTTTCATCCGCGCGACGTCATGTGCTGAAGCGAATGTGACCGTCTTATCAAGCAGCGCTACGGCCAGCATATGCTGGACGCAAATGTCCGAAATCTCGCGATTGTTGACGATCGCGGCTTCGTCCGTGGCCAGCCGGACGACAATCTGCCGCACCTGATCAGCGTCGAAAGGGCGTTGCTCGCGCAGGATTTCGAGGGCGTCGAGAGCGGCTTGGATCGGCGAGCCCACGGGCCACTTTTTGATATTGGTGCGCACGACCTCGTAGCGCTCGCCCAATTTATCGATCAGTCCGGACGGATCAGCGTGTGGATTGTAGGCTTGGAAGAAATTATCTTTTCCCGAGAAGAGATCGTCCACACCCGTCCAACCGGAGTGCACCAGTAGAGCGGAGGTGACACCGCTCCGCGCGGTCATGCCGCCAAAATGGAAAGCTTTTTGGACGTGCTCAGTATCGCGATTCCACGCTCCGAGGCCGGAGGACTGCTGCGCGGTGTAACCAAGCATCCAGCGCATTTGCTGCGCGTTCAGGCTGGCAGCGCAACTGGCGGCCGCGGCGGCGCCGAACAGCGGGGAGATGCTGTGCGTGCTCCAGTGGCTCTCGGCTTCGAATTGTTGTCCGCCGAGAGTCATGGTGACGCGAGGGCCAATGTCATAGCCAAGCGCCACGGCGCGGAGAAAATGTGTTCCGCTGATGCCAAACTGCTCGCCAGCGCCCAGAGCCGCAGGGATAACCGCGCAACCCGGGTGAGACTGGGAAGGGGCGTGGGAATCGTCGGTCTCGTCAGCATGAGCCAGCACGCCATTGGCGAGGGCGGCCTCGATGGGTCCGCACAGAATATTTGAGGCGACGATGGTGGAAATTTCCGTACCGCCGTACGCGCGCGCGAATTGAAGGGCGCGTTGGCCAGGAAGCAAATTGGACCCGGAAATCATGGCCGCAAGAGTGTCCAGGATGTGGTGCTTTGTCTTTTCCGTCACTTCATCGGGGAGCGGGTGTTTAGCGGCTTCGCTCATGTATGTGCTGAGCGCATTCATGACGGAGCCAGCACCCTGCGAAGTCTTCGCTTGGTGAGCCGGCGGCAAAGCGCTCGCGGCCGAAGAAGGAAAAGCTGCCGCCGTGATGGCCAAGCCCGCCAATTCGAGAAGACTGCGGCGGG
>JGI12635J13318_1000009_pt1 | contig 42418 bp, 35 predicted proteins | sample BlaSpr_A8_OM2_M2_FD_13318 | JGI IMG/M metagenome (IMG submission 13318) | reverse complement strand
GATGGCTTGCGTGAGGGCGGCGATGGCCACAGCTTCTTCCACCTTCGTGGTGACATCGCACATGCGGAATTCGAGCGTGCCGAACGTCGGATGCGGGCGCACGTCCCACCAGATTTTTTTGCCGCTGTCGATGCAGTTGAGCTTGACGAGTAGGCTGAGGAAATTTTCGTAGGCGCTCCAGGATTCGAATTGCTCGGGGACGCCGGTGCGCGGGAAGCGGCGAAAGACGGTGGTGCGGAAAGATTTCAGTCCGGTGTTGCGGCCCATCCAGAAAGGAGAGCTGGTGGAAAGCGCGAGCAGGTGCGGGAGGAAGTAGCGGACCATGTTCATCATATCGATGGTGGTTTGCTTGTCGGGCATGGCGACGTGGACGTGCATGCCGAAGATGAGCAGGGAGCGCGCGAGCTGCTGCAATTCCTCGACAATGTGCTGGTAACGCTCACCGGGGGAAATGACTTGGTCGATCCAACTGGAGAAGGGGTGCGTGCCGGCGGCGGCCACTTGCAGGCCGGCGCGCTCTGCGGCAGCAACGAGTTCGCCGCGGGTGCGATGCATTTCGATACGCAGCTCGCTGACGTTCTCGCAAATCTTCGTGCCGGTTTCCACGATCGACTGGTGCATCTCGTGCTTGACTTGCTCGACGATGTCCGGCGAAGCGGCGGAGACGAGCTGCATGACATGAGAACGAAGCTCATACGTGGCGGGATCAATGATCTGAAATTCTTCTTCTACGCCGATGGTAAAGCGGTGAGCCATGGGGTGGCCCTCGGTCCTTGGGTTGTAGGGGACGGCTAAGCGCGTATCATACCCCGGGCTTGGGGAAATTACATCTTTGCGTTGGCGTGGGGCAGTCGCGAGGCCGAATCGCATGGGCAGTCGACGTACCGTGGCAGTCCTAGCTTGAGGCTGTGACGGCGGGATGAGTTGTGCGGCGGCCGGCTGAAGGCGCCGCGAGGTTAGAGAATCAGGCGGCGCCCATGGCGCGGCGCTGTTGGAAACACTCGCGACAGAAGACCGGGCGGCCCTGGGTTGGACGGAAGGGCACCGTCGTCTCCTTGCCGCACTGAGAGCAATTGGTCTTAGTTTCGGCGCGCATCGGGGAGCCACCTCCTCCACTCGCGCCACCTTCGCTGCGCTTGGCCTTACAGGCCTTGCAGCGCTTGGGCTCGTTTTTGAAGCCCTTGTCCGCGAAAAACATCTGTTCGCCCGCAGTAAAAACAAACTCGGCGCCACACTCCGCACACTTCAGGACCTTGTCGTGGTATTCCATGAGCCGCTCTCCCTAGACCCGGAAGGGGCAGGGAGATGGGCGCACCTTGCACCATGGGCCTGGGAACATGGGGGATACCTCTCTCGTGGGGAACCGAGAGGGATCCCTTGGGCCTGCGGGCACGAAGCTGCAACAGAAACCCAAACGTCTCTGCCTTAGGGGCCTGATTCTCGGAAGTGCGGCGCCGAGCCGCGGCGAGGAGGGAGGTTAGTCCGCTTCGCGCCGCTGCTTCTTGCGCAGTCGCTTCCGCGAAAGCGCTTCTTTGGCCCGGCGCTTTTCGCCAGGCTTCATGTAGAAGCTGTGCTTCTTGATTTCCTTGATGATGTCTTCCTGTTGCACCTTGCGCTTGAAACGGCGCAGGGCATTTTCCAGAGATTCACTCTCTTGGATAATGACTTCTGCCACTGTATTTATTCACCCCCAATCCGGTTCGGATTGGAAACTGTGCGGTGTCTCTCGCTGGTACACACCGCCCCTGAAGATTATCGCACGAGGTAGATGGCATCTTCTAATCAATAAGGGGAGGGGAAGTCAAGCAATCTTTATGGAGGGAGGGGAGTTAGGGGAAGGCGGCCGGGAGGAATATAATCCACTGGATATACCCGACTTGTTTAAAGCCGTGGTAAACATTCCAAGACTAGACGGTGTTTCCTACCGGCTGCAATATTGCAGATGTGTCTTTTCTCTTGTTCCTGTTGTTAGAATGTGCCGCTCCACCATAGCGCGTCCACGGGGGTCACCATGTCCGATATGCGTGATGCCATCGGAGTATTGCTTGCCGGGGGACAGGGCGAACGGTTGTGGCCGCTGACGCGCGATCGCGCGAAGCCAGCGGTACCGTTCGGCGGGCTGTATCGCATCATCGACATCACGCTTTCCAATTGCATCAATTCGGATTTGCGGCGCGTTTTCGTTTTGACGCAATACAAGGCGCTGAGCTTGAACCGCCACATTCGCGCGGGATGGTCGCCGCTGGCAGGGCTGGGCGACTATATCGAAGTGCTTCCGCCGCAGATGCGCGTTTCGCAGCAGTGGTATCAGGGCACGGCCGACGCGGTGTATCAGAATATTTATTCGATCGGGAGCGAGCGTTCAAAGTACGTGTTCATCCTTTCCGGCGACCACATTTACAAAATGAACTATAGCCGCATGTTGCAGCAGCATGTGGACTCGGGAGCGGATGTTACGGTCGCGACGATCGAGATTTCCACGCCGCAGGCGGCGCGGCAATTTGGCGTGATTGAGGTGGACAAGGATTGGCGCATCGTGGGTTTTGAAGAAAAGCCCGCCGCGCCGAAGGAGTCGCCGCATCACAAGGGCCATTGCAATGCGTCCATGGGCATCTACATCTTCAATACGCACCTGATGATTCCGATTTTGCTGGCGGACTCCGAGGATCCCAAGTCTTCACACGATTTCGGCAAAGACGTCCTGCCGCGCATCATCAGCAAGCACCGCGTGTTTGCGTTCAACTTTATCGACGAGAACCGCAAGGACGCGTTGTACTGGCGCGATGTGGGCACACTGGACGCGTACTACGAAGCCAACATGGATTTGGTTTCGGTTTCGCCGATCTTCAATCTTTACGATAAGGAATGGCCGCTGCGCACTTGGCAGCACCAATATCCGCCGGCGAAGTTCGTTTTTGCCGATCCAGAACGCATGGGCGTGGCGCTCGACTCGATTGTGGGAGGCGGATCGATCGTATCGGGCGGACGCGTGCAACGCTGCGTGGTGGGCTACGACGTGCGCGTCAACAGCTACTGCGAAGTCTCCGATTCGATTCTGTACAATCACGTCAATGTGGGACGCCATTCGCGCATCCGCCGCGCGATCATCGACCGGCACGTTACGCTGCCGGAGCGCACGGAGATTGGGTACGACACGGAAGCCGACCGGCGGCGCTTTCACGTGACGGATTCGGGAATTGTCGTCGTAGTGCGGCAGGAATCGTTGATCGAAGAACCTGAAGTGGCTTAGCAACGGGCTGGCGCTTTTTCGATGTAAAGAGGGGCAACGCAGCCGCCCCTCGTTTATCTATCCTATCGACCCGCAGAGCGAGCCCTGCGTACGGTTCTTGAGCCGTTGCCTGCGCGGACCTCTCCGAACGCCGGCGCTTCAACGTATTCCCAGCCGTTGCGTTCGTTCCAGGGACCGCGGGCGTCGTGTTCGCGGTGGTCGCCGATGCCCGTGGAGTCATTGAAATATTGATTGACGAGTTTCGGGGTCGGCGGGATGTGCCCGATGGAAAAGGGCTTTTTGCCCAGGCTGTCCAGCGCGAACGCGAAGGATTTCATGTGCGCAATCTCTCGCGTCATCAAGAACTGAAGAGCATCTTTCGTTCCGGGATCGTCGCAAAAATTGATGAGCCGCTCGTAAACAATCTTGGCGCGCGCTTCTGCGGCGCTGTTGCTGCGCAGATCGACGTCAAGCTCGCCGGTGATCTTCAGGTAGTCCGCGGTCCAAGGCGTGCCCATGGAATTGCAGAGGGTCGCCCCGCCTCCGCCGGCGATGGCTACCAAGGGGTCCGCCTCGGCTGCAGTCGCGGACTTCTTCATCGGTTTCAGATGCATACGCGCCAGGGTGCCGACGATTTCCAAGTGGCTTAATTCTTCGGTGCCGATGTCCATGAGCAAATCCTGCCGGTCAGGCTCTTCGCAATTCAGGCCCTGAATGGAATATTGCAGAGCTGCGGCCAGCTCGCCGTTGGCTCCGCCGAATTGTTCCAGCAGCATGTTGCCAAAGCGAGGTTCGAGCGTGCCGACGTTCACGGTGGTACATCAATCGCTTCACGTGGTGATACATCTCTTTTACTTTCTTGACGTTTGCAGGAGTCCCAAGAGTCGAGGAAGGCGAGAGGATGAGAATTCAGGACGCCAGTCCCCTTTATCGACGCGTTTCTCTGATCGAGGTATGAGGGAGAGACCGCAAGTGAGAAAGAGTTTCTGTGTAGCGACGCGTAGACCTTGTGTCTGCTTCTGCAAATTTCTGTAGAATAGTCGGCTCACGTCGGTTCAGGAGACGACACAAGCAATGTCGACGAAGATCACGCGGGTGCACGCGCGGCAGATCATTGATTCACGGGGAAATCCAACGGTCGAGGCCGATGTGTACGCCGGCAGCGAGGCGCGGGGGCGGGCGGCGGTGCCGTCGGGTGCGTCAACGGGGGAGCATGAGGCGCTGGAGCTGCGCGACGGAGACAAGTCGCGATATTTGGGCAAGGGCGTGCTAAGGGCGGTCGCGAACGTGAACGGCGAAATAGCGAAGGCGGTCGCGGGTTTGGACGCAGAGGATCAGCGCGCTCTGGACAAGCGCATGATTGAGCTGGACGGCACGCCGACGAAGTCGCGTTTGGGGGCGAACGCGATCCTGGCCGTGTCCATGGCGGCGGCGCGGGCGGCGGCTGTCGCGCAGAAATTGCCGCTGTACAAATATTTGGCCAAGTATTCGACTGTAAGTTCCGCGAATCTGCTGCCCGTTCCGATGATGAACATTTTGAATGGTGGGGCGCACGCGGACAATTCCGTGGACTTCCAGGAATTCATGGTGATGCCGGTGGGAGCGCCGAGCTTTTCGGAGGCGCTGCGCTGGGGCGTGGAAGTGTTTCACGCGTTAAAGGCGGCGCTGAAGAAACACAGCTACTCCACGGCGGTCGGCGATGAAGGCGGATTCGCGCCTAATTGCAAATCGAATGTAGAAGCGATTCAGATCGTGCTGGAAGCGATTGGCGCAGCGGGCTACGAACCCGGCGAGCAGGTGAGCATCGCGCTGGATCCGGCTTCGAGCGAGTTTTACGACAAGGACAGCGGCAAGTACGTGTTCAAGAAGTCGGACAAGTCCGCGCACTCGTCCGCGGAGATGGCGGCGTACTGGACGGCGTGGGCGGAGAAATACCCGATCGTGTCGATTGAAGACGGCATAGCGGAAGATGATTGGTCGGGATGGAAGCAATTGACGCAGAGCGTAGGGAGCAAGTCGTCGAAGAAGAAAATTCAGCTGGTAGGCGACGACTTGTTTGTGACGAACACGGAGCGGCTGTCGCGGGGGATCAACGAAGGCATCGCCAACGCGATCTTGATCAAGCTGAATCAGATCGGCACGGTGACGGAGACCATTGACGCCATCGAGCTGGCGCGCAAGGCCGGATACAACTCGATCATTTCGCACCGCTCGGGCGAGACGGAAGACACGTTCATCGCGGACTTGGCGGTGGCCACCGCGGCGGGGCAGATCAAGACTGGGTCGGCGTCGCGCACGGATCGCGTCGCGAAGTACAACCAGTTGCTGCGCATCGAAGAAGAACTTGGTGCGTCGGCACGATTTCCCGGACGGGCGATCTTCCAAGCGTGAACAGAATCCATAGTCTTGCGTTCACCTTGCCGGCGTTGCGGAGGCGTACTCTGTGAAGGTTAGCCGCTTCATTGCTGCATCTGCTGTTTTATGCCTCGCGCTCGCCGCAAGCGGCCAAGCGCCGACGGAACGGACTCGCACGCTCGCCGCAGCGCCTCCCAAGCTTGTGCTGCTGGTACATCAGTCCTTCCAACCTGGCAAGGTAAGCACACGCCAAAAGCTGGCGGCCGCCATCTCGCGCGCCTGCGATCATCTGGCAGTTCCCAATTCCTGGATCGATCTCGAATCCATTACCGGGCAGGCGGAGGCGCTGTCCTTCGATCCCTTCGATTCTTTCGAGCAATTGGACAAGGCCGGTGCAGAGTGGGGGCGGATTTTTGCCGCTCATTCCGACGTTGCCCGACTGCAGGAAGAAATCAGGGCGCTGGTGGCGAGCGAGCGCGCGGTGATCGCCGTGCGGCGCGATGATGTCGGCTACCGGGCGAACAGCATCGATTTGTCGAAGGCACGAATCCTGCGCGTGCTGGAGGTGTGGCTGCACCCTGGACGGGAAAATGATTTTGTCGAAGCGTTCAAGATGCTCGGTGCGGCGTACGAGAAAATTAACTCCGACATGCCGTGGGTGGTTTATCAGGTTAATGCAGGCATGCCGTCGCCGGCGTTTCTGGTTTTCGTGCCCATGAGGGCATTGCGTCAGAACGATGATTTGCTGGCACGCAGAAAGAGCCTGCAGGAGGCGGAAGGCGACGCAGGTGTCGAGCGTATGCAGCAAATTGCGCGCGAAGCCTACGCTTCGACGGAAAGCAACATTTACGCGATTAGCCCAGAGATATCGCACGTTTCGCGTGAATTTGCAGCGGGCGATCCGGAGTTCTGGTCACCGAAACGGACGACAGTGAGCGCCAAGCCCGCAGGAAACAAACCGGCCGTGCTATCCAGCCAACGCAAAGACAAAACGCAAAACTAGCGCGAGCCAACTTCAGGCTCCGCCGCCCGCCGTTCGTCCGAGCTTATCGAGGAGCTTGACGACCTGTTCGGGACGCGCGCGCACGCGGATGTCTTCGGTCAAGTTGACCCAGCGGATGGTTCCCGCCGAATCGATCAGGAATTCTCCCGGGCGCGCGATATCGGATCCGTCCGGGCCGCCGTCGTGATGCAGCAGGTCGTAGCGGCGGATAGCGTCCAGCTTTTCATCCGAGAGAAACGTGTACGTGTAGCCCTGCTTGCGGCAGTGCTCGCGCGTCACGTCCGGTGGATCGACACTGATGGCGACGACTTGCACGCCGCGCGATTTGAATTGTTCGAGCTGTTGTTCGAAACCCCGCAACTCGGAGTTGCAGAACGGTCACCAATATCCCCGGTAGAAAATCAGCAGCACCCATTGATCGGCGTGACCAGTCGCGGGCGCAGCCACAGAAGTCCCCCAAAGGCTTGAAAGGGTGACGGCTCTGCCCTGCGTATCCGGCAGCGTAAAGTCCGGCGCCTTCTGACCGACCTGTGGCGCGGCCTTTGCGGCGGGAATCTCCTTGGAGTGCCAGATAACGCCGTACGCGAAAAAAGCGACGATGCCGACGCTCAGGGTCGCGAGGATTGGTCCGCTGATTTTGCCGCGGTAAAGGTCCGGTTTCCGATAGGCACGCCATAGCCCCACGGAGAGCACCGCCAGGGCAACTCCAAACAGCAGCCAGTTCACCCATGGAATATCGCGCGTAACAGGGAAGCGAATAAAAAAGAGCGGATAGCTGAAGCCCGCAAGCAGGGTCAACACGAAGCCTGCGTACAGCAGAATATTCCAACGTCGCTTCATTTTCTCCTCACAGGTCCGCCGATATATACCACGGACGCGTCGTCGAAGTGTCACAAGAATGTTTTCGCTTTGAAATGAAGGATTGTGGCGATTGACTTAGCCTCGGGCGGCAAATAGCATCCGATTGTCTGGCTTGATTGCCTGCTGTCGCCAGCCGGATTCCCTTGAGCTCATGGCGGCCACTGCCAATTCGCCTTCATCCGAATCGAAAGTACGCATTCGTCCCGGTAGCGATGAGGATGTACCCGCGCTCACTCGATTGATTAACGCGGCGTTCGTGGTGGAACGGTTGGTGTTTGACGGTGATCGCGTGGATGACCTGGGAGTCCGCGCGTACATGAGCGGTGGCACGTTTCTGGTTGCTGAAGATTCCAGCGGATTGGCCGGATGCGTTTACATCGAGACCCGTGATGATCGCAGCTATCTCGGTCTTCTTTCGGTGCAGCCTGCGCGGCAAGGCGCGGGACTTGGGCGACGATTGGTAGCCGCAGCGGAGAATCTTGCCCGCGATTTAGGTTCTCGCGTAATAGATTTGCGCGTTATCAGCGCCCGAGGCGAGCAACTGTTGCCATTCTATCAGCGGCTCGGGTACGAGCTCGTTCGCAACGAACCTTTCCCCGCGAATTTAATTACCAAGGTGCACTCGCATTACATTCTGATGTCCAAGCCATTGGTTTAAGGTGCGATTTCAATGGTTCAGCGACATACGCAGTCCAACCGCCTGCTTGCGATGCTCAAACAAGACGCGGCTAGGAATGACGCTGTGATCGAAGTTAATTTTCAAACCCAGCTGATTTAAGGCAGAATACGGCGCTGTCATTGTGTGAGGAGGATGGATGAATCGCAGGAGCATCATCGCGGGAACTTTGTTTGCGGCTGTGTCGCTTGCGCCGTTTGGAACGCACGTCATCGCTGATGAGCAAACATTATTTGGCTATTCGGCGGAGTCTTCTCGTGCCGAGCGGCAATGGGAAGAAAAGCTTCGCGCGATTCCCAGCCCGGACAATCTGCGCTCTTACATGCAGCATCTTTCCGCCCGCCCGCACAACGTTGGCTCTCCCAATGACAAGGAAAACGCGGAATGGATTCTGGCGAAGTTCAAAGAGTTTGGGCTGGACGCGCACATCGAGCAGTTCGATGTGCTGTATCCCACGCCGAAAGAACGGGCCATCGAATTGGTCGACGGCGGCCCGAAGTACGTAGCCAAGCTGCAGGAGCCTGCGGTTCCACAGGATCCCACCTCGAACCAGCAGAACGAACAGTTGCCCACGTATCACGCCTATTCGATCGACGGCGACGTGACCGCGCCTTTGGTGTATGTCAATTACGGCGTTCCGGAAGATTACGAGCAACTCGAGCGCATGGGCGTTTCCGTCAAAGGTGCCATCGTGATCGCGCGCTATTTTCATTCCTGGCGGGGCATTAAGCCGAAAGTGGCTGCCGAGCACGGCGCCGTCGGCTGTATCATCTATTCCGACCCGCACGAGGATGGTTACGTGCAGGGCGATACGTTTCCGAACGGAGCGTGGCGTCCGAAGGATGGCGTGCAGCGCGGGAGCGTTGCGGACATGCCCATTTATCCTGGCGATCCGCTCACGCCGGGAGTCGGAGCGACCAAAGACGCGAAGCGCTTGAACATTAAAGATGCGCCGACGATTACGAAGATTCCCGTGCTTCCCATTTCCTACGGCGACGCGCAGCCGTTGCTAGCCGCGCTGACCGGCCGAGTTGCGCCGGAGGGTTGGCGCGGCGGCTTGGGCCTCACGTATCACATCGGGCCGGGCCCAGCGAAAGTTCACTTGAAAGTAAAATCGAATTGGGACATCAAGCCGGTGTATGACGTGATCGCGAAGATTCCAGGTTCGGCGTTTCCGGACGAGTGGGTGATTCGCGGGAACCATCACGATGCTTGGGTAAATGGCGCGGAAGATCCCACATCCGGAATGGTTGCGGTGCTTGAAGAAGCGCGTGCGTTCGGCGAGCTGCTTAAGGCGGGATGGAAGCCGAAGCGCACGATTATTCTCTGCGCGTGGGACGGCGAAGAGCCGGGCTTGCTCGGCTCCACGGAATGGGCTGAGCAGCATTACGACGAGCTGCGCGCGCATGCCGTGGCTTACATCAACTCCGACAGCAACGGCCGGGGTTATCTAGGCGTGGAAGGCTCGCACACGCTGGAGAGGTTCACCAACGACGTCGCAAGAGATATTTCCGATCCGGAGGCGAAGCTTTCGGTGTGGAAACGCAGCCGCCTGCATGAAATCGCCGGCGCGAAATCCGCCGAGCAGCGCAAGGAAATCCGCGAACGCACGGACCTGCGCATCCCCGCGCTAGGTTCGGGTTCGGACTACACCGCGTTTCTGCAGCACGATGGCGTCGCTTCCCTCAATATCGGATTCGGCGGCGAAGACGGCGGCGGCATCTACCATTCCATCTACGATGATTTCTATTGGTACACACATTTCAGCGACACCGATTTTGTTTATGGCCGCGCTCTGGCGCAAACCGGCGGAACGGCGGTGATGCGCCTCGCCGATGCGGAGCTGTTGCCCTTCGAATTCGGCGACTTTGCGGACACCGTGCAGGCCTACGTGAAAGAGCTGAAAGCGCTGTCGCAGAAAACACAGGATGACATTCGCGAGCGCAATCGCGAGATTGAGGAAGGCGTTTTCAAGGCGACGGATGATCCGCGCCACCCACTCGTTGCTCCCGCAGCGGAGACTGTGCCGCCGCACTTAAATTTCGCGCCGCTCGAGAACGCCGCCGAGGAACTGACGCGCAGCGCCAGCGAATACCACAAAGCGCTGGAGCAGGCCGGCGCCAATGGCGGCGCGCAGCTCGCTTCCGCGTCACTTGCCGAAGTAAACCATCTGCTGATCGAAAGCGAGCGCAAGCTAACGACGTCCGCTGGGTTGCCTAATCGGCCCTGGTTCAAGCACCAGCTCTACGCGCCCGGCTTCTACACCGGCTACGCGGTCAAGACTGTGCCCGCGGTGCGCGAAGCAATCGAGCAGAAGCAGTGGAAGCAGGCGGATGAAGCCATCGTGGTCGTCGCCGGCGTTTTGCGCGACGAAGCCGCGCTGATTGCGTCCGTCGCCAGCAAACTCGCCGCGGCAGCGTTGCACTAAGCCTTAGCCAGCGCGCACGCCGTTCGGCACCGGGCGTTCGGGCAACGCCAGCACCGGAACAACGCCGTCAGCGTATCCGATGTCAAGCAGCATGCCTTCGGAGATTTCTCCGGCCATCTTGCGTGAAGCGAGATTCACAACGAACAGCGCCTGCCGCCCCTGCATCTCTTGCGGATTCGCGCGTTCTTTCTTGATCCCTGCGAGGATCGTGCGCGTATGATCGCCGAAATTGACGATCAGCTTCATGAGTTTGTCCGACCGAGGTACTTCCTCGACGCGCTCGATCGTGCCGACACGAATGTCCAGCGCTTCCAGCACTTCAATTCCAACAATCGGTTTGACCGCCGAGGGCTTGAACTCGTCCACAGCTCACCGCCTGTAGTTCGCGGCATACGCAGGCGTCGGAATCGCCGGGTCGCACCGCTCGTCGCGAAGCGGCGCGGCGGCCTGCAAATGCAAAGGAACAATTCCGGCCCACACCGGCAAGGCGTAATCTTCCTCGTCGTCCTGTACCGGTCCGGAACGAATCTTCGCGGAAATTTCCGTCAGCGGCAGCTTCAATATGCTGGTGGCCTTCAATTCCTTCTCATTCGGCTGCCGCGCGTCTTCCCAGCGCCCCGGCAAAATCTTTTCCGTGAAAGCCCGCAGCGCTTCCAGCTTCTCTCCAGGCTCATCCACAAGCGTAGCCTTGCCCAGCGCAACCACCGAGCGATAGTTCATCGAATGGTTGAACACCGAGCGCGCCAGCACCAAGCCGTCCGTCAGGGTGACCGTCACACACACGGGAACGCCGGCCGCAGTGCCGCGCAGCATCCGGCTGGCCGCCGATCCATGAAAATAAATCGCGTCGCCCACTCTCGTGTACAGCGTCGGAATCACAAACGGCTGCGCATCCGCAGTAAATCCGACGTGACAAACAATCCCCTCATCCAGAATTTTATAAATTTCCTGTCGATCGTAAACGCCGCGATGCGGCTCTCGAACCACACGCGTGCGCTCCGTCGGCGTAAAGCTTTCTGGCACGATGCACCTCTTGAGAAACGTAGCGCGGAGTTGATAGCCTGCGCTACCGCGGCATGAGTGAGGAAAAGCAATTTCATGTTACCACGCCCCTCCGCATTTCAACGCCAGCACCTGGTTATGAGAAACTAGCTCCCCGGACAATTTGGCATTTAGCATGGGCGAGAAAAAATGAGCACACCAGCTTTGCAGGAAACAAGCAGCAAGCCGCTCGACTCCGCGTGGGTTCGCGCGCAATTCCCGTCGCTGAACTTGCAGGTGAACGGGCAGCCCGCGGCTTTTTTGGATGGACCGGCCGGCACGCAAGTGCCCAAGCAAGTCATCGACGCGGTGCAGAATTATTTTCTCACCGCCAACGCCAACACCTGCGGCGCCTTCGCCACCAGCCGCGCCAATGACGCGATGATCGCGTCGAGCCGCGCGGCCATGGCCGACTTCTTTCACTGCGATGCCGACGAAGTGGTCTTCGGCCAGAACATGACCACCATCACCTTTGCGCTGGCCCGCGCCATCGGCAGCGAACTGAACGCCGGAGACGAAATCGTCGTCACCGCGCTCGATCACGACGCCAACGTCGCTCCCTGGCGCGCGCTCGAGGAAAAGGGCGTGGTCATCCGCCAGGTGGACATTCGCGAAGCCGACTGCACGCTCGACCTCGACGACTTGCGGCGCAAGATTACCTCCAAGACGAAACTTGTCGCCGTCGGTTACGCCTCCAATGCCGTCGGCACCCTCAATCCCGTCGCGGAAATCACCCAGCTCGCACACAAAGCGGGCGCCACGGTGTTCATCGATGCCGTGCACTATGCCCCGCATGGCTCCATAGACGTCCGCGGGCTCGATTGTGATTTCCTTGTTTGCTCGCCCTACAAGTTTTTTGGCCCGCACATGGGCACGCTCTATGGCAAGCGCGAGCGCCTGCTGCAATTCAAACCCTATAAAGTGCGCCCCGCGTCCGATGCGCTACCCGACCGTTGGGAAACCGGCACGCAAGTGCAAGAGCTGATCGCGGGAATCGGCGCGGCCGTCGATTACCTCGCGGAGCTCGGCCGCCGCCATGATCCCACCGCAAAAAACCGCCGCAACGCTTTGCTCGCGGCATATCGCGTCACGCACCAGCATGAAACCGCGCTGCTCGCGCGATTGCTCGATGGCCTGCTGGCCATTCCCAAGCTGCGCTTCTTCGGCATCAGCGATCCCAAACGTTTCCACGAGCGCTGCTCGACGATTTCGATTCGGATTGGCGATCACCATCCCACCGAAATCGCGAAATTCCTCGGCGATCGCGGCATTTTCACCTGGGACGGAAATTACTACGCGCTGAACCTGACCGAACGCCTCGGCGTCGAAAAAACCGGCGGCCTGCTACGCATCGGCATCGTGCATTACAACACCACGGAAGAAGTTGATCGGCTGCTCGCCTCACTTCGAGAGTTTGCACACCTCTAGACCTTGAGCCGTGATAGCATCCGTTAACTGTGAATACTTTAACACCTCCACCCATGAGCGCTTCTTCGGGTGGGAATCCGCGCCGAGTCCGAGATTTACCGCAGGTCAAATGGCCCATTGTAGGACTCCTGCTCATCTCATTTTTTCTGCTCTTGTTTCGGCTCGGCAGCTCGGGTCTTCACGATTGGGATGAAGGTATTTACGCGCAAGTATCTAAGGAAATTCTTCAGACCGGCGACTGGCAAACCCTTCATTGGATGGGGAGAAGCTGGTACGAAAAACCACCGCTTTTTTTATGGATTACAGCAGCGGCCTACAAGGTAGGAGGGGTTAGTGAGTGGACCGCCCGGTTACCGTCGGCGCTTGCCGCCTGCGGCTTGTTCTGTTTGCTTCCGTTTTTCGGCAAGCACCTAGGCAGTCGGTGGATCGGTGTATCTGCAATTCTGATTCTATTAACGGATCGGGAATTCATGTTCCGCAGCCGCTTTGGAACATTGGATGTCCTGCTCACCTTTCTGATTTTTGCTTCCTTGTATGGATATCTGCTGTTTCAGGCTGGCAATCCTCGCGGTTGGCTGCTGGTCGGATTGAGTTTTGGTTTGGCCGTTATGGATAAGGGAGCGGCGGCGGTGGTGATTCCTGTGATCATTGGCGCCGAGGTACTGCTGGATGGTTTCTCGCGACTCCGACAGGTATTGCGATCTCGTGAATTCTGGGCAGGTATCTGCATCGCCGCTGCCATTGCGGTCCCCTGGCATTTGGTGATGACTCTGCACGCGGGCCGTGCCTTTTGGCACGAGTACATGGGTACGCAGGTCCTGGCGCGCGTCACGACCGGGGTCTACACCGTGAACCAGGGGGGACGGCTTTATTACCTTTCCACTCTGCAGGAGCACCTTTTTCCTTGGTTTTTCCCCGGTCTGTTTGCGCTCGCATTTGCAGTTCGTGACGTGTTGCGCGACCGTAATCGCGGTTTGCGGCTTGTGCTGCTCACTGCCGGAGTCATTTTTGCCACTTATACTGTGGTTCACACCAAGAACCCCTGGTACGTGATTCCGCTACACCCGGCCATTGCCCTACTTGTGTCCGCGGCAATGGTTGAAGCCTGGAAGAACAAAGATGTCGCTATTGCGGGGGGCGCCTTTGTAAGCGGAATTCTGAATATGTTGATGGCCGCGCGAACTGCCGCCGCGATCTTTGGTACTGTCCTCATCGGGGTTCACTTGGCGTTACGAAAGAAACCAGCCGCTTGGGCTGTTGGCATTACTGCGGCTGTGGCGGCATGCACGCTGCTCACAGGTTATGCGGAGATACGCGCACTCTACAGGCCGTCCGAATCCGACATCGTACATTTGTCCAAGATTGTTTCGCAGGAGTTTCCGAACGATCGAAGCCCAGTGGTTTTCTTCGGCTACCCCTACGGCATAACTGGTCCCGGTCCGGCGTTCACCTATTATTCGGATAGGCCGTACGAATGGGCGGACGTCTATGATCGATTACCGCAATATTTCCAGACAAGCCAATCTCGCCCAGTGATTCTCGCGCAAAAAGATCTACACGAATTTGAGTCGGGATACGACTTGAAAGTACAGTTGGCGTATAAGAGTCTGGTGTACGGAACAGCTACTCTGCAGGCCAACAAGTAAGCCGCGTCTGATCGTGAAACGACGCAAAATTACCCCCGAGACCTTCTTTCCTGAAGATGACTGCCTGTGCGGCAGCCGAGCCTTTCGTGGCAGCTCAAGATCCATGTATTCCGGCGGGTTATGAGCAAACGACCCAAACCAATTGTTCTGACCGTGCTGGACGGCTGGGGATTCCGCGCCGAGACCAAGGGCAACGCCATCGCGCTAGCGCGCAAGCCTGCATACGACGCGTTGCTGAAGAAATTTCCGAACACGCTCATCCACACGTCCGGCCCATTTGTCGGCTTGCCCGAAGGGCAGATGGGCAATAGCGAGGTCGGCCACCTCAACATCGGCGCCGGCCGCATCGTGCACATGGACATCACGCGCATCGATCTGCTTATCGCGAACAAACAATTGCAAAACGTGCCTCTGTTTCAGCAAGCCATGGAGCGCGGCCGCCAGCGCCAGTTGCATTTGATGGGCCTGCTCAGCGACGGCGGTGTGCACTCGCACATCAACCATCTCTTCGCGCTGCTGGAAATGGCCAAGCAGCAAAAAGTGGAAAATGTTTTAATCCATTGTTTTATGGACGGCCGCGACACGCCCCCGCACAGTGGGCGCGACTTCGTCCGCCAATTGCAGCAGAAAATTCGCGAGCTAGGAGTCGGCCAGATTGCCACGCTCACCGGCCGCTACTACGCCATGGACCGCGACAATCGCTGGGAGCGCATCGAACTCGCCTACCGCGCCGTTGTCCATGGCGAAGCGGAAACGCGCACCGACGATCCGCTCGCGGCCCTGCAACGTAGTTACGAGCAAGACGTCACCGACGAATTCGTGAAGCCCATCGTAGTCAGCAAGGGGAGCGGCCCTACGGCTCCGCCCGTGGGCCCAATTCATGACGATGACGCCGTCATTTTCTTCAACTTCCGTGCCGACCGCGCCCGCCAGATGACGTACGCTCTCGCTGCTCCCGACTTCGACAAATTCGTCGACCCCAAGCGCCCCAAAAATCTTTTTTACATCGCCATGACGCAGTACGACAAAAACTGGCCGTGGCTAAAGTACGTAATTGGTCCCGAAAAACTAGAGCATATCCTCGCGCAGGTCTTTGCCGACCTGCACTACAAAAACCTGCGTTGCGCGGAGACCGAAAAATACGCGCACGTCACCTACTTCTTCAACGGCGGCGTGGAAAAGCCTTTCGCCGGCGAAGAGCGCATCCTCGTTCCGTCGCCGAAGGTCGCCACTTACGATCTGAAACCAGAAATGTCCGCGGAAGGAATTACCGAAACCGTGGTGAAAGCCATTGAAAAAGGCGAGTTCGACGCCATCATCATGAATTACGCCAACGCCGACATGGTCGGCCATTCCGGCAAACTCGAAGCCGCCATCAAAGCCGTTGAGGCCGTGGACAGCGGCCTCGCGCGCATTTTCCAAACGCTGAAGCCCCGCGGCGGCGCATGGATCATCACTGCCGATCACGGCAACGCCGAAACCATGATCGATCCCAAAACCGGCGGACCGCACACCTATCACACCACCAATCCCGTTCCCTTCGTACTCGTCACCGACGACGATCACCTCCGTCTGCAGCCCGGCGGCGCTCTCCGCGATATTGCTCCTACCATGCTCGGCGTCCTCGGCCAGCCCCAACCAAAAGACATGACCGGCCGCGATCTACGCCAAAAATAAGTAGTGCAGCCGGCCAGGAGGTAAGCTTCCATGCCGCAAAAAATGAGTTCAGGCAAACCGAGTTACATTGGCAAGTTCGGCGGCTTGACCGTGCCAGGCACGCCAGTGGGCGCGATTGTTTCGATCGGGCTGGTCATCCTTGCCTGGCTTGCCATTCCGATAGCGCGTCCCTTTATACTTGGCACCGTCGGCCTGGGTCTTGTCGTTGGCCTAGTCCTCTGGCGGAAACACGCCAAAGCGCGCGAATGAACCGAACTAAGCCAGCCGAAACTAAATTGGTCATCTGCGTATGGCACCCGTTCACTTACTGGCGCCCGCAACCTGTCGTTCCGGAAACGCTCCGCCGCCATTGGCCAGAAATGCGCGTCCTACATCTCCCTGACTACGATCACCTGCCGCAGGAATTGCCCGACACCGACATTTTTGTCGGGTATTCGCTACGCCCCCAGCAGCTCAAGCTCGCCAAGAAACTCAAGTGGCTGCACTCCACCGCCGCCGGGGTTGCACAACTCATGTACCCAGAGCTGCGCGATTCGGGAATTGTGGTCACAAATCCCAGCGGTATTTTCTCTGTTCCCATGGCCGAACACGCCATGGGCCTGCTCGTGGCCCTCGCGCGCAATTTCCCCGATTCCGTGCGCCACCAGGACCATTCTCACTGGGGACAGCAGGATTTGTGGGACAAGCCGCAGCGTCTCATCGAACTGAACGGCCAGCTTCTCCTGATTGTGGGATATGGCTCGATCGGACGCGAACTGGCGCGCCGCGCTCACGCCTTCGATATCCGCGTTTGGGGCGTTACGCGTTCCGGAAAGGGCGATGCAACGTATGCGGAGAAAATCGTTCCTGTAACGCAGCTCGATGAAGTCCTGCCACACGCCGATTACGTCGTGGTCGCCACACCCGAAACCCAGGAAACCGCGCAGCTCATGAGCGCCGCGCGGATCGCAAAGATGAAGCGCGGCGCTCGCCTGATCAATGTGGGCCGAGGCTCGTTGCTCGATGAAGCAGCACTGCTCCGCGCGCTCGAATCTGGCTCGCTGGCCGGCGCGGCTTTGGACGTGACCGCAACGGAGCCGCTTCCGCCCGATAGTCCTTTGTGGAAAGCGCCCAACTTGTTCATCACCCCGCACACCAGCGGCGTGAGCGATCGCCTGTGGATCAGGCAAGCAGACATTCTCGTGCAATTGCTGGAAAGGTGGTTCGACGGCCGCGAGCTCTTCAACCAAGTCGACTTCGCCCGCGGCTATTAGACCAACAACTAAAGACTAAAAACTGCTTTAATCCCCGACGCCGCCCTTAACTGCCGTATACCCTTCGCGGGCGTAAACCACCACTTTTTGCTTCTTCCCCTTCTGGTCCATAACCTCTATCGGGCTCCCGTCCGGCTTCACCAGTTCTACCTTCACCTTATGAAACTTCCCATCGTTCGCGCCGGTGGTCGGGGTGTACGACAAGCTGTATTGATTGCGCAAAAACGCCGTGATGGTCTGAAAAATTCCCGGAATTTCGCCGTCAAATTGCGGGAACCATGAATAGCCGCCCGTCATCTGCGCAAAAGTCTTGAGTTGATTTTCTCCCTGCAAATAGTTCATGTGCGAACTCATCGAGCCGTGCGAATCCAAGAAATTCGTGTACGGCTTGTCCAGGCCAATGCAAAAAATTGTCGTGTCCGTCTGCCGCAGCAGCTTCATTGTTTGGTCCAGCGTGTGCTTGGAGAATGTATCCACACCAGTGGCCAGCACCAAAATCGCTTTCTTGCCCTTTACATCCTTCAAGCGTTCCGTAGTGTCCAGAATTGCGTCAAACACGTTCGACTCGCTGAAACCCGGAAAATAAAGATGATAGAGCGCGTTACGCACTTCATCCTTGTTCTGCGTGAAATCCACTTCCAGCCGCGGCTTCATGTCGAAGGTAACCAGCGCCACCCAATCCTTCTGCTTGAGGTGCGGGAAAAACGCATCAGCCCAATACTTCGCCTGGTACGCGAACCAATCGTAGTAGCCTCGGCTGCTGAACTCCATCAGCATCACGATCGTGATCGGCGCCTCGGTCGACCCGAAGTTGCTGATCGTCTGCGCTACTCCATCGTCAGTGATGCGGAAGTTTTCTTTCTTTAGACCCGTGAGCAGGTCTCCACGGTTTGTCGCGGCAATCACGTCGAGAGTGACCACCGGCACTTCCACCGCAATGCTCGCCCCAGCCTCTTGGGGTTTTTGTTGTGGCGGCGCAGGTTTCTGTTCCACTGGGGGAGCGCCCGGCTGCTTCTGGCCGCCTTGTGGGCCCTCCGGCGCCTGCCCGCGCGCACTCATTGCGCCCACTGCAAAAGTCAGCGCCCCCGCAAAAATCGTCAACAAACCCTTGGAAAGATTCGCTCTCATACTAGGTTCCTCAAATTACAATGATAGACGGACTTGCGCCGGGGCGGCAACGCCCGCCGGCCGAGCAGCGTCCAAACGTTGCGCTTTCGTAACTGTCCTTAGCCGCATGCGGCAAGTTCCTAATACCGCGCATGTTAGTATGAAGCACATTTGCTGGAAAGCGTTGCTGGTGGGCCAAGTGATGGTCACATGGAAAATGGAGGATGGCTTTGCTGATTTCGAACCGCAGAACACGTGCGCTGTTGCAACCGGCGATCATTTTCTTTGCGGCAGTTCTCCCGCTTGCAGCGCAGGGAATCCCTCCAAATCCGGCCCCGGCTCAGGCCAATCGTTCTCCGCTCGCTGACACCGCTGCGCTCTCCAGGGAGGCACTGGTATGGCTTGCGCAGCTCATCCAAATCAACACCACCAATCCTCCGGGCAACGAGCAGGCCGCCGCGAAGTACGTCGCCGGCATTCTAGAGAAAGAGGGAATTACGCCAGAGGTTTTGGAAGTTGCGCCAGGGCGCAGCGCCGTCGTCGCGCGGCTGCGCAGCTCCGCCATTTCCGATCCTTCGCGCGCGCTGCTTCTGGTCGCGCACATGGACGTTGTTGGCGCCGAGCGCGCCCGTTGGACCGTAGACCCATTCGGGGCGGTCATGAAGGACGACTATATTTATGGCCGTGGCGCCCTGGACGACAAGTCCATGCTGGCCGCGAACCTGGCTGCCATCATCGCGCTGAAGCGTTCGAACGCGCGCCTTAACCGTGACGTGATTTTTCTCGCCACCGACGATGAAGAAGGCGGCGGCGAAGCCAGCATCAAGACACTGATCACAAAGAATTGGGACAAGTTCGCCGCTGGTTACGCCTTGAACGAAGGCGGCGAAGTAATTTCCAAGAGCGGCAAAGTGCAATACGTTGCCGTGCAAGCCAGCGAAAAGGTTTCCGTCAACGTTGCGGTAATCGCCAAAGGTCCATCAGGGCATGCTTCGGTTCCCACAAAAGACAACGCCGTCGTGCACCTGGCCGCAGCCGTGGCTAGAATCGGCGCCTACTCGGCGCCCGTGCACTTCACCACGGTGGTGCGCCGCTATTTCGAGGGACTCGCCGCAATTTCCGATGGCGAAATCGCCAAGTGGATGCGTTCGCTCGAAACCTCCGACCGCGGCGAACACGCCCAGCGCGTCATTTCCGATGCAAATCCTCAATGGGGCTCCATGATGCGCGACTCCATTGCGCCCACTATGCTTTCGGCCGGCGTGCGCGCAAACGTCATTCCGGGCGAAGCGCGTGCCATGTTGAACATTCGCTTGCTGCCCGGAGATACCATAGACGTGCTGCTCGGCGCGCTCACCAAGCTGGTCAACGATCCGCAGGTGCGTTTCGAGGTTCAGCCCAATGCCGGGCTCGCGGCCCCCACCTCTTCTCTCGAGTCCGATTTCTACGCAGTCATCAATAAAGTCGCCTCGCAAGATTTCGGCGGAGCGCCTGTGCTGCCGTTTCAATCGACTTGGGCCACCGACTCCTCGCAGTTGCGCCTGCACAATGTGCAAGCCTACGGCTTGTGGCCTTTTCCCGTCACCGATGAAGATCTGAAGCGCATGCACGGTGACGACGAGCGCCTTTCCGTAGCATCCTTCAACAAAGGCGTCGAAGTGTTGTTGCACATCGTCTCCGAATTTGCGGTCACCAAATAGATGGCTTTTCGCCACTCCAAAATTGTCTGCACTATCGGGCCTGCCAGCCGCTCGCCGCGAATCATCGACCGGCTGCTGCGCGCCGGCATGGATGTCGCGCGCCTCAATTTCTCTCATGGCTCGCACGCAAACCACGCCGAGAGCATCGCGATGCTGCGCGCCGCGGCCACGCACATTCACAAACCCATCGCCATCCTCGCCGATCTGCAAGGACCTAAGATTCGAACTGGGCCCCTCGCCGGCGGTGCGCCCGTGATTTTGCGCACCGGACAAAAATTTGTAATCACCACCGCGCGTGTGCTCGGCGACTCTACCCGCGTTAGCACCGTCTTCAAGCCCCTGCCTCGCGAGGTACATCGCGGCGACCGCATACTTCTTTCCGACGGATTGATCGAATTGCGCGTACTGCAACTGCGCGGCCGCGAAGTAATCTGCGAAGTCGTGAACGGCGGCGCGCTTGGCGAACACAAGGGAATTAACTTGCCTGGAATCAAGCTGCGCGTTCCCGCGCTCACGCCGAAAGACCGCGAAGATTTGGTCTTCGCCCTGAAGCACGGCGCGAACTATATCGCCGTGAGCTTTGTCCGCCGCCCCGAAGATGTGGTGCTTGCAAAAACGCTGGTGCGCCGCGCCGGCAAAGATACGCCGGTGATCGCGAAATTGGAAAAGCCCGAAGCGATTGAAAATCTCGATGCGATTTTGCGCGTCGCGGACGGCGTGATGGTCGCGCGCGGTGATCTCGGTGTGGAGATGAGTCCGGAGCGCGTACCCGTGGTGCAAAAAACTATCATCAAGCGCGCCCGCGAATTTCGCCGGCCCGTTATCACTGCCACGCAGATGCTCGAATCCATGACGGAAAATCCGCGCCCCACCCGCGCGGAAGCTTCGGACGTAGCCAACGCTATTTTTGACGGCTCCGACGCCGTGATGCTCTCTGCGGAAACCGCCAGCGGAAAATATCCTGTTGAAGCGGTGAGTATGATGGCGCGCATTATCGAAGAAGCGGAAGGCAGCATTACGGAATTTCCGCGGCCGGCTCCACAGGAGCGGCTAAAAGTTGCGGAGACCGTTGCGGAGTTGGTGTGTCACGCGTCGCGCGAGCTACACATGAAATTAATCGCTGTTTTCACGCACAGCGGGTTTACCGCGCGGCTGATTTCGCGCTATCGCCCGCTGGTGCCCATCATCGCGTTCTCACCGGAAGAGGAGACGCGGCGGCGCATGGCGTTGATCTGGGGCGTACACCCGCAGACTATCTCCGACGTGCGCAAAGTCGACGGCCTTGCGGTGGTCGCCGAGAAACGCTTGCTCGAAGAGAGGCTGGTGCGCAAAGGCGATGTCGTCGGCATTGTCGCCGGAACGCCGATGGGCATTCGCGGCACGACGAATTTCATGAAGTTCCACGTAATCGGCGGCACTGAGTAGTTTCGCTCCAAGCGGCGAATTTCGAGCAACTTCTAGTTGACCCAGCGGTCGGGGCGCGATGGCGGGTCTTTGTGCTTGTTCATGTAGATCTGGAAACGTTTTTTATTGCGCTGCATCTTCCAGTCGGTAACGGTGTTACGCACGCTGTACAGGAAGGAGCCGCGGCGCAAATAGATATAGCCGACCAGCATGCCGCCGAGGTGGCAGATATGACTGATGTTGTCTCCGCCGAGTCCAAAGGTGCCCAGAAATTCCAGCGCGGTCATGATGATTACAAACGTGCGCATGCTCATCTTGATGGGAATCGGAAACATGATGACCTGGCGGTCCGGAAAGAGGATCGCGCAGGCGAGCAAAACGCCGAAAATAGCTCCGGACGCGCCAATCGTTGCAGTGTCCGAGGGTTGCTGGCCCCAGAAAACCGGAACGGTCTTTACGATGACGTTGATGAGTCCGGCGCCGACGCCGGTGAGGAAGTAATACTGCAGGAACTTGTTGCGGCCCCAGGCGACTTCGAGCTCGCGGCCAAACATATAGAGCACGAACATATTGGTGAGGATGTGCCAAACAGTAGACGCATCGTGGAGGAACAAATAGGTGAAGGGCTGCCAGATGCGCAGGCCGTGCGTTACGGCAGAAGGGATCAGCCCAAACGCGTGTACGAACCAATTGTAAGCCGAGGGACCCGAAAATGTTTGCAGCAAAAGCTCGAGAATGTATACCGCTACGTTGACGATCAGCAGCCACTGGACCGCCGGAGTTATGAAGAAATTAAAACTGAAGCGGTAATTTCGGATTCCGGAGCGCGAGGCCATGGCTGTTCAAGTTTACGGCTTAGCTAAAAGACAGTCAAAACCGAGTTTCTTCTAATCCAGCTTCTTGCGGGCGAAATAAAATAGCGATGCTGCTAAGAGGGCGAACATTAGTACGCCGAAGAGGTTGCTGACGGCCAATGAACCGAAAAGTTTGGGGCCGAAGGAAAAGAGGTCGGGACGCCAAGGAAGGCGCAGGATTGAGGTTAGCCAGTGCGGCGTGCGCGTGGAGACTTCGGGATCCTGCAACAGATTGATGATGATGCCGAGGAGGCCGAAGACGCCGCCGGCGGCGATGAGTCCGCTGGAATAGAGCGCGCCGGGGCTGGCTTCGCTTTCGTCTTTCTTTTTCGTCGTAGCTTCAACGAGCGCGCGGACGAGTCCTCCGGCGAACATGGCGCCCGTGGTGGCGATGGAAAGATAGGAACCGGTGGCAAAGGCGAGAGAGCGCACGCCGAGAATTTCGACGGCGAGCACTAGCGCGACTCCCATCAGCACGAGACGCCACGGGAGACGCTGATTGAGAATTCCATTGATGACCGTAGCCATCAGGCGGGCTTGCGGAGCCGGCGCTTTGTCGCTGCCAATGCCCTGCGCCCACTGGTATTCAATTTTGTTGGTGGCGGGGTCATATAGATATTCGCCATCGGGAACTTCATGCGAGCCCAGCGAATTGATGAGCGCGTAGTTCTTGCCTTGATAGGTGAAGGTTTCTCTTTCGATTTTTACGCCGGAGGGCAGCGACTGGATATTGACAGGGATCTCTGTGGGCAGATAGCGCTCGAGGCCTTTGTTCATCAAGTTGAGAGTGGCGCCGATCGCGACGGTGGAAACGGTGACGCCAATGAGGAGTCCCATCTGCTGCCAGAACGGTGTGGCGCCAACGAGGTAGCCGGTCTTCAAATCCTGCGAAGTGGCGCCGGCAATGGCGGCGGCGGTGCAAACCACTCCACCGATCATGAGTGCGAGCACCGCGTAGTTCGGCGCGGTCCAGCCGGCGACGAAGAAGATCGCGCATGTGGCCATCAAGGTGGCGATGCTCATGCCGCTGACGGGATTGGAGGAGTTGCCGAGGAGGCCGCTGATGCGGCCGGCGACGGTGACAAAGAGAAATCCGAAAACAACCACGAAGACGCCGGCGAAAAGATTCTGGTACCAGCGCGTTTCGGCGCCTTGCATGGGATGGAAGGTCAGCAGCACCCACATCATGGCAATGATGACGATGGAGCCTACGATGACCCAGCGCATGGGCACATCGCGATCGATGCGGCTGGCAGCGGCGGAGGCTCCACCTTCTGCGCGCACATCCTTGAGCCCGGCGCGCAACGCGGAAATGATGGTGGGCAAGGTGCGCAACAGGGTGATCAAACCGGCGGCGGCGACCGCGCCTGCGCCCATTGGGCGGATGTAGCTGCGCCAGATGTCGTCGGGAGTCATTTGAGGAATGGGAATCGTGGAAGGATAAATCGGCGTGTTTCCGGCAATCTGCCCGTAAAACTTGATGGCGGGCATCATCACGAGCCAGGAGATAATTCCGCCAGCGAAGAGGATGCCGGCAACACGCGGGCCGATGATGTAGCCGACACCGAGATATTCCGAAGTGATGGCCAACCGGAAGGATGCGCCGGGAAACCAGCTCGGGCGATTTTCGGGCTGCGCGGTCCAGGCTTGCACGGTGTTCATCAGAAAAGTGTAGACACCGCCGAGGCCGAGACCCCAGAACACACGTCCCGCGAAGGAGCCTCCGCGTTCGCCGGCGACGAGCACATCCGCGCACGCAGTGCCTTCGGGGAAGACCAGGTTGCCGTGTTCTTTCACGATGAGTTGGCGGCGCAGCGGCACCATAAAGAGCACGCCAAGCCATCCGCCGAGAAGCGCGAGCGGAAAAATTCTCCAAAAGGTGAACTCGGAGCCGAAGCCGAGAAAGATGAGCGCGGGAATGGTGAACATCACGCCGGCCGCGAGCGATTCTCCCGCAGAGCCAGTGGTCTGCACGATGTTGTTTTCAAGAATGGTGGAGCGGCCGAAAGCGCGCAGGATGCTGATGGAGAGAACGGAGATAGGGATAGAGGCAGAGACGGTGAGGCCGGCGCGCAGGCCGACGTACACGGTGACGGCGCCGAAGAGCAATCCGAAGAGGGCGCCGAGAATGACAGCGCGCACGGTGAATTCCTTGAGGGTTTCGTCGGGCGAGATATAGGGGCGGAATTCCCCAGCGGGCGCCGTGGAACTCCACGGACGGTCAGAAGTTGCGGACGGCTTGCTCACAGACCTCCCACGCAGCCGGGCGGGCGAAACCGGCGCGGGGATTATGGACCATTTTGGACTGTAGAGGATAGAGGCTCGGAGGTGGAGGTCGTGGGACTCCAGTGGTGGCTTGATTTAGGAAAGCAGGTTTTGAAGTCATCAGTCCGTCACTGGGCTGTTGTGGAGGGAGGATTGTTGGCAGGTCGTCGGAGGACAGCCATAAATGGCTGTCCCACTTTGGGCCGGCAGGACGTTGGCCGATATTGACTTGAAGGGACGGTACCCTACCCCCGGGTGTTTTGGCAAAAGAGGCTGCGGGAGAAGCAATTCGTAAGAATATGATTCTAAAGGGGTGGAGAAATTCAAAGCAGAGGTCACGGGTATGAAGAAGAGGAACGTGAGGGCTGGGAAGCGATTTTCACGGTTTATGACGGCACGGAAGTAAATGGATATTAAGAGTTTATTTATAGGTATATGTTCGAACGGGGAAGGACGTTGCGCGGCCTCTAGACCTTGTTGCGCCGGGATGGGAGGGACCAGGCGGCGTCGGAGCGGGCGATGAGGAAGGCTAGGAAGCAGAGGGCGAAGACGGAGTGGTTTAAGCTTGCGCCGAAGTATTGCCAGAGCGGGGCGGAGGAGCCGGGGTAGTCGGAGGAGAAGAGGAGGGTGAGCATGAAGATTAGGCCGCAGAGGCTGGCGGGGCGGACGAAGACGCCGAGGAGGAGGGCGAGTCCGATGGCGAGTTCGCCGTAGGCGACTAAGAAGGCGATGGGTGTGGCGTGAGGGAGAACGAAATTGCGGAGGATGGGGACCATGAAGGGGTAGGCGCCGCCTTCGGTTAGGAATTTGTTGATCCAGAATTGAAATCCGCCGTGCAGGGTGAATTGGGCGCTAAGGATTTTGTACTGGGCGAAGATGAGGAAGAAGAGGCCGACACCGATGCGAAGGATGGCGAGGGCGCGGGAGTTCTGGGCGTCGGGGGAGATGGGCACGGCTGGATGATAGTCAAGCTACGTTGCGGAGAGAAGAAAAACATTTAACACAGGGGCTCAGAGGTCGGAGCACTAAGAGCACGGAGAAAATGACGAGGAATTTAGGAAAAGTGGAAGGAAATTAAACCAGTTCCAGAACGAGCTTGGTTACGGAGGCTGGGGAGAAGGTGTAGACGAGCGTTCCTTTGGTTGCGTCGATGTTTTTGGTTTGCGGCGTGACGACGGTTCTCTGATCGAAGGTGTTGTGGGCGTGTATGTCCGCGTGAGTGAGCACAGTGGTGGTGGCGGATTTGATTTTGGCGTCGCGGAGGATGAGCTGGGTTTCTCGCGATTCGGTAACAGATGGATTCACTATCGTTACGACAAGAGTTTTGTCGTGGAGCGACGCGGAACCGTTTAGGGCCCAGAATGATGCGGGCTTGCCGTCGCGATCGTAGTGAATGTCGGGCGCGTTGAACATGGAGCGCACGGCCTGGCCGCCTTGGTGGGCCGCGTACATGGCAAAGACGTGGCCAACGGGCGTGACGCAGAATTTGTTTTCGTGAGCCAGATACAAACTGTTCAGGCAGTTGATAAGCTGCGCGCAATTGGCCATGGCAATTTTTTCGGGATGACGGTTGAAGATGTCCAGGGTCATGCCGCTGAACACCGCGTCGCGCAGAGTGGGCATTTGCTCTAGCTGATCTCCCGGAGTGGCTTCGCTACCTGGCTTATACCAGGGACCCCATTCGTCGATTACCAGCTTAACGGAGTGGTCGGGATCATTCTCGGCCATGATTTGCCAGTGGCCGTTGATGAGACTTTCCATGCGCTGACCTTCGCGGAGGAGTTCGTACCAATCCACCTCGGCAAAGTTGACGGCGTCGCCCTTTCCCTGATTCCAGTCCTGGGTGCGGCCGCGGCTGAGATTCCAGGCATAGTGATGCAGAGCCCAGCCGTAAACGGAACGAATCTGGGATTTGCCTTTGCGGACGAGCTCTTCAAAGAAGCCGCGCGTCCAGTTCCAATCATCGACGTTGGGTCCGGAGGCGATGAAGGATAGTGTGTGGCCGTAGGAGGGCACCCAGGTGGTGTAGCGACGGAATTCCACGGCGTATTCCTGCGGAGTGAAATTTCCGCCGCAGCCCCAGGACTCATTGCCAACTCCCCAGAAGCGCACGTTGAACGCGTCGGGGTATCCGGCTGCGACGCGCGTGTCCGCCAATGTTGTGCTGCCAGCGGGAGAGTTGCAGTATTCCACCCAGTGATAAAAATCTTTGGCGGAAAGGCTGCGCAGGTTGGCGGCCAGATAGGCTTGACTTCCAATGAGTTTGCAGAACTGCACGAATTCGTTCGTGCCAAACTGATTGGGGTCGTACTTGTGAGCGGCCGGAGCCGAGGTTGCTTCCTCACCGGCCCAGAAATTGGTGCGGCGAGGGCGTTTGTCGCGAGGGCCAATGCCGTCGCGCCAATCGTAGCTGTCCGCGAAACAGCCGCCGGGATAGCGGGCGACGGGAGGCTTGATCTTGCGCATCTCTTCGATCAATTCCTTGCGAATGCCGTTCACGTTGGGGATTTTGGAGTCTTCGCCGACCCAGATGCCGTCATAGATGACTCCACTGAGGTTCTCGGTGAAGTGGCCATAGATGTTCGGGGAGATGGTGCCGAGCGGCTCGTCGAGCACAATTTCGATGCGCGAATCGGCGGCGGAGGAAGGGGCGAAGAAGGGTGAAGAGAATTTTTTCGCCAAGAGTGTTGCTCCGACAGTGGCTACGGAGCGATGCAGAAATTCGCGGCGTCGAAGCATATCAGGATAGCCTCGAGCGGACGCGGTCGCTTAGGGTTTTGCCGTCGACGGTTTTGCCTTCCAGGGCGGCTTTGGCGGCTTTCACTAGGACGCCCATTTGCTTGATTGAGGTAGCGCCAGTTTCGGCGATGGCTTTGGCGATGGCGGCGTCCATTTCGGCGTCGCTGGCGCCGGCCGGGAGATAGGATTCAATGATGGCGAGCTCTTTGGTTTCTTTTTGGGCGAGGTCGTTGCGGTTGCCTTTGGTGAATTGGTCGATGGATTCCTTGCGCTGCTTGACGAGGGTTTGCAGGAGCTGGATGGATTCGGCCTCGTCGAGCTTGCGGAGCTTTTCAGTTTCTTTGTAGGTGATGGCGGACTTGACCATGCGGAGGACGCTGAGGCGGAGTTCGTCTTTGGCGCGCATGGCGTCGGTGAGGTCTTTTTGGATTTTTTCGGCGAGGGTCATGGAATGAATATAGCAGAGGAAAGATACGAAAAGAATTAACACAGAGGGCGCAGAGGCCGGAACACGGAGCGCACAGAGAAGAGCGCGAAACGGGGTAAGATGCGGCGGATATGAGTGTGCGATATGACGTGGCGGTGATCGGGGCTGGAGTTTTTGGGGCGTGGACGGCTTGGCATTTGGCGCGGCGAGGGAAGCGCGTATTGCTGGCGGAGGCTTACGGGCCGGGGAATGCGCGGGCGAGCTCGGCGGGGGAATCGCGGATCATTCGCATGGGATATGGGGCGGACGAGCTGTATACGCGATGGTCGCAGCGCTCGCTAGTGCAGTGGAAGGAATTTCTTGCGGCGACACGGCAGCCGCTGTTTCATGAGACGGGAGTTTTGTGGTTGGCGGGGAAGGACGATTCGCGCGTGCGGGAGACCGCCGAGACGCTGCGCGGGTGCGGCATTCCGGTCCAAGAGCTCAGCCGGGCGGAGGTGGAGACACGATATCCGCAGATTGGTTTGGATGGAATCACGAGGGGGCTGCTGGAGCCGCACAGTGGGGTGCTGATGGCGCGGCGGGCGGTTGCCGCGGTGGTGGTGGATGCGGTGCGCGGCGGAGTGGAGTATCGCGTTGCGCAAATCGCAGAACCGCGAGGCGCGGGAGCGATCTCCGCGGTGACGACGAATTCGGACGAACGCATCGAGGCGGACACGTTTGTATTTGCTTGCGGGGCGTGGCTGGGGAAACTTTTTCCGGAGATTTTGGGGGCGCGGATTTTTCCCAGCCGGCAGGAGGTGTTTTTCTTTGGCGTGCCGGCGGGCGATGTGCGGTTTGCGCCGCCGGCGCTGCCAACGTGGTTGTTTCAAGAGGACGAGATTTATGGGATGCCGGATTTGGAGAGCCGAGGGCTGAAGATTGCGGTGGACCGGCATGGCGAGCGCGTGGATCCGGATACGCAATCCCGATTGGCAAGCGCGGAAGGAGCGGAAGAAGCGAGACGTTTTGTGGAACAGCGATTTCCAGGGTTGCGCGGCGCACCGATTGTGGAGACGCGCGTTTGCCAATACGAGAACACATGGAACGGAGACTTTTTGATCGACCGGCATCCGGAGATCGAAAACGTTTGGTTGGTGGGTGGCGGATCGGGGCACGGGTTCAAGCATGGGCCGACGGTGGGGGAATATGTGGCGGGGCGGATTTTAGATGGCGCGTCAGAGGAGGCGCGGTTTTCGCTTTCGAGCAAACAAACGGTGCAGAGGAGGGCAGTGTTTTAAAGTGGGCGAAACGAAGGAACGAAATACTCAGGTAGCAAAGGCTCGCTGGCGGGACGCCGGGTCACGAACTGGTGTGAATCCATAGCTAGGGTGAAAGCATCGAAAGGTTACACTGACTGGAGACGCTTGCAAGTTCCGTGTCTCCGCTTGGGGGTGAGAATTTGCAATGACGCCACAGCCCGGTTCTACGTCTCTCGAACGCTCGCTATTCCCACGCATTACGATCGTTACTCCAGCCATCAGTGGCGACCAATACCTTGAGGCGACGTTGCGGTCCGTTATCTATCAAGATTATCCCAATTTGGAATTCATCGTGATTGAGGATGGCGCAAGCAACGAGCGGCGGCGCATTCTAGAAAAATACGAGTCGCATTTCTCGTGGCAAATTTGCCGGCCGGACACCGAGCTTTGCGCCGCGATGAACATGGCCTTTGCAAAGTCGTCGAGAGTGATTCTAGGCTGGCTGGAGCCGGGGGACATGCTTCACACGAATGGGCTGTCGGTGATCGGTGGTGTGTTCGGCTGGTTCCCGGATGTGGAATGGATCACCGGGCGCCCATTTAATTTCAGCCCCAGCGGCATGCCAACAGGTATGAAGCAATTGGAGCGCTGGTCTCGCATCCGTTTTTTAGCTGGAGGCAATAAGTACATCCATCGTGACACCACGTTTTGGCGCCGACGTCTTTGGGGACGGGCCGGCGGACGCTTGCTACCGCCTACGGCCCAGGGGGAGAGTTCGATCTATTTGTCCGCTTCTTCCGCTACGCGCAGCTTTACTCTGTAGATGCGCTGATCGGCGGGTACCGGACGCATCCCGGCAATCACAGCGTGAGTGGTAGTCATCGCCGCTACAATCAGATTTGCGATGAGATCGCGGACCGTGAGCTGGCAGAAGTTTCCGGGGCTTACGCCGCGAAATTGTTTCGCAGGCTTAGTGGGATTGTCGCGCATATTCCGAAGGTACGCAGCGTGTGGCATAGGTTCGTAATACGAAGCATTTACAGGTTCCCTGGGCCGGATTGGCCTCCGAAGATCGTCGCGCATGGCGACAAATGGGTTTTTGATTCGTGAAGTTCATTTGCAGGAGTTGACCCGCGGACAGCCAGAAATGGGTGTCCCACTGGGGGATTAGGCTTTTTGTGCGCGGCGGCGGGGAGTTAGCGGTGCGGGGTGGCGCTTGCCGCGGCGGGCCTTTTCGAAATAGAGCTGGGCGTCGGCGTCGGAGAGAAGTTTTTCGATGCGCTCGCCGTGACCGTTGTAGATGGCGATTCCGATACTGGCGGAGAGCTGCGGGACCTCCGGGTCGCTGGCCATGACGGCGCGGATGCGGTTGGCGACGCGCTCGGCTTCGTCGCGCAGAGTTTCCGGCAAAACGAGAGCGAATTCATCGCCGCCGTAGCGGGCGGCGGTGTCGATGGCGCGGCAGTGGATGCGCAGGATGTGCGCGAGTCGATTGAGCGCATGGCTGCCGACGAGGTGGCCGTAGGTGTCGTTGATTTTTTTTAGGCCGTCGAGATCGAGCAGGAGAACGGCGAAGGGGCGCCCGTTGCGATTCGTGCGCTCGGTTTCCGCTTCAAGAATGTCGAGCAGACGGCGGTAGTTCGCGAGCCCAGTGAGCGGGTCGCTGACGGCGAGGTGGCTAACTTGTTCGAACAGGCGCGCGTTGTCGAGGAGAGCGCCGCCGAGAGCGACGGCGTAACTGGTGACTGTGAGTGCTTGCGCAAGAACGAAAGGGGAATCGAGCAGCCGCTGAGATTGAGAGGCGGCGAGTTGCGCGCCGAAATTCATCCAGGCGGCGGCGTAGATGGTGCGGTCGAAAGCGGAGTCCTCAAGCTCGAGGCGGCGACGATACCAGATTAGCGCGACGAGGAAGATCCCGGCGGGCAGGAGTTGCTGGGGGTTGGGGAAGACCGCGCCGGGATGTGGGGAAACTTCCGGGGGAAGGCGGCGCAACGCGGCGGTGATGAGATACGTTGAAGCCATTACGGTGAGCAGGGCGCCGGCGATTTCACGGCGTGGATGCCGCGAACGCGGCAGGAAGTGCTCAACGAGCAACGCGACAACGAAGAGAAGAGCGAGAACGATGCGGCTGACCCACCATGAAACGGGCGCCCAGCGTATTTGTATCGGCGTCTCCTGCTGGAACTGAAAAAAGAGCAGGCTGGATGCGGTGAGGATCGTGCCGGAAAGAAGAAATCCAGCACCGAGGATCAGCGAGAGACGGTCTTGCGTGCCTTGAAAGCGGACGAGGATGACGGCGGCGAAAACGAAAGCCAGCAAGCCGGTGGTGACTTGTAGATAACCCTGCAAAACGGGATCGGGCTCAAGGGGCACAACGCGGAGCCACATGGCGAAGAAAAAGAGGACAATGAACCCGGCGACACTCGCCAGGACGGGAGCTACGCGGCTACGGCTGTTAATCAAAGCGGACTCGGCCATTGTTTGTTCTCTGCTGTGGGCCGGGCACCTATCTAATTAGACTCTAATTTGGTTGCCAGCGTTGCGAGAGAAAGCGGGCGGGTTTTCACTAAGAGATAACCGCTGTGGAATTTGACTGTCCGGTTGTACAGCTGGCCGAAGGTACAGGGGATTTGACGAAATTAGAGGCCGCTAATTTTTTCTTGCGTGCTGAGAATTGAAGATTTCGTGGACGCGGGAGAGCGTGTCGATTTCGGCGACGGGCTTGTCTGGGCGCAGACGCACGATACGGGGGAAGCGCAGGGCGAAGCCACTCTCGTGGCGGCCGGAGCGCTGAATATTGTTGAAGGCCACTTCGAGGACGATGGTAGGCTCGACATCGCGCTGGAAGCCGCGGTCTTCGGTGGTGTGCTCCAGAAAATATTGGGTGAGCTCGCGAATCTCGACGTCGGTGAGGCCGGAGTAGGCTTTGCCGATGTTGACGAGGCGGCCGTCGTCGCGCACGGCGAAGGTGTAATCGGAGAGCAGGCCGCGGCGCTTGCCGTGGCCGTATTCGGCGATGGTGACGACTACGTCGAGCGTGGCGAGAGGGCGCTTGAGCTTCATCCAGAACTGGCCACGACGGCCGGGAACGTAGGGAGACTCGGGCGCCTTGGCGAGGAGGCCTTCGTTGCCGGTGTTGAGGGCGAGGCGGAAGCGATTTTCGATTGCATCGACCGTGCGGCAAAGCTCGGCGCGGGTGAACTGGAGGGCAGGCTGCTCGGCTTTGGCTAGCAGGCGCTCGAGGAGGAGGCTGCGCTCGGCGAGCGGAGCGTCGAGCAGGGTGCGGCCATCGAGAAGGAGCAGATCGAAGGCGACGAAGCTAACGGGAACTTGCGCGCTAGTGAAGAGATCGATTTGTTTGCGGCCGAGGCGCTGCTGGAGCTCGGTGAACGGGATGGCGCGGCCGTCGCGCCATCCGATGATTTCGCCGTCGAGGATGAAATCGCCGGTGATGCCGCGGATAGGCTGAAGGAGCTCGGGGAATTCGGTGACGCGGTCGAGGGTGCGAGAGTAGATCTCGACTTGCGAATCGCGCTTGTGGACCTGGGCGCGGATGCCATCGAACTTGTCTTCGATTAGGGCGCCGTTCGGGAAAGCGGCGACGAGGTCGGCGGAAGTTTCCGCCGGGCTGGCGAGCATGACGGAGATTGGACGAAAGAGCTGCAGCGACACGGAAGAGAGCTGGTTGGCGACGGCCAGGCGAAGCACTTCAGTGATGTCGCCGAGGAGCATGTTGGCGCGCTGGACGGTGGAAAGCGGTTGATCGAAGGCTTTGGCGATGGCTTCTTCGACGAGGCTTTCTTTCAGACCGATGCGGAGTTCACCGGTGGCGATTTTGATGAAGTATTTGGCTTCCAGGGCGGAGAGACGTTGGAACGTGTGCTCGAGGAGGGCTTGCTTTGCGGCAGCGCGGCGCTGTTGCGCAAGGGAGGCGTAGATTTCCCCGATTTGCGGAAGGCTGAGCGAAGATTTAACAGGGTAAGGGCGCAGGATTTCTTCGGCGCCGGCGCCGAGATCTCCGTGATGGCGAAGGACCGGAGCGAGCTCCGTGGAATCCTTTTCTGCAATCTTGGCGACCGCGCGAAGGAGAATCGAGAAGCCAATCGAGAGGACACGCTCTTCGCGCCGAGGGAAAACACGGCCGCACAAGTAGAGCGCGCCGAGTGCGGATTCTTCGACCGGCGTGCTGCGGAGATAGTCCGCCACCAAGCCAACTTTTTCATTTTTTTTGGTGGTGGCGGCGATGGACTCGCAGAGTTGGGCGAAGCGGAGCATGACGGGAGACCAGTATCGCACGGAGGCGAAATGACGGTTTGTCGGGCGGAAATTTGCGCTTGCCTGAGGGAGGGGATTCCCACAGAATGACGGCGTTTGAAACGATTCAATCCAAAGGGCAGATTGCTTGAGCACTGAAGCGGCAACGGTAACTGCGGCAGCGCCGAGGTTGCGGCGGGCGCTTACGCTGTGGGATTTGATCTTGTACGGGATGATCGTGCTCCAGCCGGTTGCGCCGATGTCTGCGTTCGGAGCGCTAAGCAATCGCGGCCGGGGCCATGTGGTTACGGCAATTTTGATTGCCATGGTGGCCATGCTTTTTACCGCCATCAGTTATGGACGCATGGCGCGAGCATATCCGAGCGCTGGATCGGCGTTCACTTACGTGGCGCAGGAGATCCATCCGTCGATTGGGTATGTCACGGGCTGGAGCATGGTAATGGATTACATTGTGAATCCGTTGGTGTGCGTGACCTGGTGCGCGGGACAGGCGCACGAATTTGCTCCGGCGATTCCGGACTGGGGCTGGAAAATTCTTTTTGCGATGGCATTTACGCTGCTGAACCTTCGAGGAATCAAGACATCAGCGCGAGTGAACGCGGGCTTGACGGCTGGGATGAGCGCGGTGGTGGTGGTAATCTTCGTGACGGCGATTCGTTACATCTTCGGTCATCCGCACAGCGATCCACACTTTTTCACCAGGCCCTTTTACGATCCGCAGACATTTACTTGGGGCAACTTGTTTGGCTGCACGTCCATTGCGGTGCTGTCGTATATCGGCTTCGACGGTATCTCGACGCTTTCCGAGGAGGCCGAGAATCCGCGGCGGAATATTTTGCTCGCCACGGTGCTCACTTGCGTTGTGATCGGTTTCCTCTCAGCGGCCGAAGTTTATGTGGCGCAGCTTGTGTGGCCTGCGACGGAGCCGTTTCCGAATCCCGACACGGCGTATGTTTGGGCCGCGGCCCGGACCTGGGGTCCTCTGTTCACTATTGTTGGAGTGACGCTGGTGGTTGCCAATTTTGGATCGGGCATGGGCGCGCACATTGGGGCGGCGCGACTGCTGTACGGCATGGGCAGAAGTAATGCGCTTCCCAGTTCGTTTTTTGGCGCCATTGAGCCGAAGCACCAGGTGCCGCGGAATAATGTGATCTTCGTGGGCGTGCTGGCACTGCTTGGGTCGTTCTTCTTGACTTACGGGCGAGGAATCGAGCTTCTGAATTTTGGGGCGTTGATCGCGTTTATGGGCGTGAATGCCGCGGCATTTGTTCGCTATTTCTTACATGCGGAACAGAAGAAGACTTGGAATTTTATCCCGCCGGTAGTTGGTTTCGTAATTTGCCTGGCACTATGGCTGAGTCTTAGCCGTCCGGCGCAGATCCTTGGCAGCATCTGGATGATCGCGGGGATTGCCTTCGGTATTTGGAAGACGCGCTGGTTCCGAGAGCCGCTTTCCTTCGAGGCACCCGCAGAGTAGGCATTCGCCACGCGTGGGGCATTGCAATCGAGTAAGTCTGGCGGGATGATGTGGGCCACCGAGGAGCCCTCCTGGTGAAGCGGCCTAGCGAGAAAAACCAAGCAGTCACGATGAAAGATGTGGCGACGCAGAGCGGATTCTCGCCTGCGACCGTCTCGATTGTGTTGAACAACGCGCCATTGGCGAGGTATATCGCTCCGGCAACCAAGAAGCGCATCGAAGAAACCGCCAAGAAACTTGGCTACCGGCCGAACGTGATGGCGCGGTTCCTGCGCAGCAAGCGCAGCCACAGCATCGGCGTGTTGTTCTTCGATATCACCGACCCGTTTTGCACGCTGATCATGCGCGGCGTCGAGAACGCGCTGTATCAGGCTTCCTACCTGGCGATCTTCGCCGACGCGCACAACCAGCGGAACCGCTTCGAACGGTATTTAGAGCTGTTACTGGAGCGGCATGTCGAAGGATTGATCGTGGTGGCTAACTGGCTGTTTGTCGACATTCACGTGCTCGCCGACCTCAGCAAGAGGAATATTCCTTCCGCTACCATCGGCTGGGAATTGCCGGGAGACAACATCAGCTCGGTGATGGTGGACAACGAAACGGGCGCGCGGCTGGCTCTGGAGCATCTGTACCAGCTCGGCCATCGCAAGATCGCGTTTATCCGTGGACCGAAGATGTTAATCGACAGCGCGCCACGATGGCGTGGGATACAAAAATTCGCGCAGGGCGTGGGTTTGGGAATCGATTCTGGGCTGGTTTTGCAATTGCCGGATTCGCTCGATCCCAATTCCAGTTTTGAGAGCGGGTACCGCTACACCGAAGAATTGCTGGAGCAGAAGAAAAAATTCACCGCGGTGATGGCCTTCGATGACCTGACGGCGTTGGGAGCGATTCGAGCGCTGACAAAAGCCGGAGTCAAGGTGCCGGAGCAGTGCTCGGTTACGGGATTTGACGACGTGGCGCTATCGTCGCTGGCGGCACCTTCCCTGACCACCGTGCGTCAACCGATGGAAGCCATGGGCGGCTCAGCCGTAAACATCATCATGGAGGGCATCAACGCGGCGCTGGAAAAGCGCGACTGGAACGTGGTTAATCAAAAGATGAATCCGGAATTGGTGATTCGGGATTCGACGCGGGCGGTTTCGCTGGCGGGGGCGGATGATTGAGGGGTCAGTTCACGATCCTCATCGCAGATTGAATTGGCAAAAACTCATGAATTCAGATCCTTCGGGCATCCTCGTCGGATGCCCTCAGGATGACACGCATAAGCTGCGACACGTTTAGATGGCCGAAATTGGCGTTACTGTGACGGCGGTAGGAAAACTTCTGAGGGCGTGAGAAACTCCACGTTTGGAATTTCGGTTGTGACGCGTACGCGTTCGAACTTGCCCTTCTTCCCGCCACTCCTACCTGCAAAGGTCAACAGATATTGATTGTTCAGGTGTTGCTGTATTTCGTCAAAGTACGGTCTGAGCGTTACCGGCCGGTCAAAAGACAAATAGTAGGATTCGGCTCCGGTTTCTTCCGAGAGCTTGCTGAGATTTGCTTGCGCGTTGAAGACGCGGAAGTAGCCTCGGCTGACATGGCCGCCGCCAGGATAGTAGATTGTCCATATGTTGACGTTTTCCTTTTGCGCGCGCTCGATGGTGGAATCCAGATCGGGATCTAGAGGATCAAAACCGCCGCGGAAATAATCGATTCCTGACGAAATCAGGATTAGGGAGGAACGATGATCACCTGCGGAGGACGGCCAACGCTTGAGCCAGTCCTGCACGGCAAGGTACGGGCTGGAAAAAGCGCCCAGGTTCCCGAGCGGAATGCGCAGAGCCTTTGCGGCGAGCGCGTGATCCTGAGTAAAATCCTGCGCCACCATCGCGGCACCGTTGCGGGCATAGGCCACGGCGACGTAGGTGTTTTGTGGCTGCTCGGCGATGAAAGCCTTGAGGTCGTTCCACTGGCTGGCTGCCTCGCTGTCGATCGAATCATCAATCAAAATGGCGAGATATAGATTTTCGCCATGGCGCCAATCAGTGACTTGGACGCGTTCTTTGCCTTCAAAAACCTGCACGTCTTCCTTTTTGATAGGCGGCGGAGAGCCTTTCTTAGCGACAGCGGTGACGGTTAGGGTGACGTCGGCGGCGCGAGCCGGAAAAGCTGCAAATGAGGTGAACGCTACGAGAGAAGCGGTGAGGAGCAAACGGCTTGTATGGGGCTGAATGTTGGTGTTCATGAGATTTTCCTTTTTCTCCTTCTTCTTAGATGCTTAAAGTCGCAAAATCGCATAGCATCGTGCACTCAAGCCATCTGAGGGCCGCAATCGCATAGATAAGCCTTTTGTATTCCGCAGCATGGCGACGGAAGAGCTTAGTTGCGAGTGTCAGGATTTTGACTTTTTGACCGAGCTAAGGGAGAGGACTGCTTAGGTGAAGAGTTACATCGGCGCGATTGACCAGGGCACGACTAGCACGCGCTTCATGGTTTTCGACAAAGAGGCGCGCGTCGTCGCCATGGCGCAGAAAGAGCATGAGCAGATCTTCCCGGCGCCCGGCTGGGTGGAGCACAACGCCGACGAGATTCTGCGGTGCACTCACGAGGTTATCGGCGCGGCTATGCAGCAGCGCGGCTTGCAACCCACTGACTTAGCGGCCATTGGGATCACCAACCAACGAGAGACCACTGTAGTTTGGGAGCGCAAAACGGGCCGCCCCGTGAGGAACGCACTAGTTTGGCAGGACACGCGGGTCGGAGAGGACGTCGCGCGCTTTGCCAAGACCGGGGGCCAAGACCGCTTTCGCGCGAAGACCGGCTTGCCGCTCAGCACATACTTCAGCGGGCTAAAGCTGCGCTGGATTCTGGAGAAGGTGCCAGGTGTCAGGGAAAAGGCTGCTGCCGGCGAGTTGTTGTTCGGGAACATCGACACCTTCCTGGCATGGAACCTGACCGGGGGGCCGCGAAACGGCGCGCACGTTACCGACGTGACCAACGCCAGCCGCACGCAACTGATGAATCTGAAGACCCTCGATTGGGATGATGAGCTGCTATCGGCGTTCGAGATTCCCCGCGCGGTGCTACCCGAAGTGCGCTCGAGCAGCGAAGTGTATGGCGTGGCGAGATTGCCCGCGATATCGGGGGTGCCCGTTGCAGGGATCCTGGGAGACCAGCAGGCGGCGCTTGTCGGGCAGGCATGTTTTCAACCCGGCGAGGTCAAGAACACCTATGGCACAGGTTGCTTCCTGCTGATGAACACGGGCGAACGGATGGTGCCGTCGACCTGCGGACTGCTAACTACCGTGGCGTACAAGTTTGGCAAGCAAGCGGCTTGCTACGCGCTGGAAGGCAGCGTGGCGATTACCGGCGCGCTGGTGCAGTGGCTACGAGACAACCTCGGGATGATTGCCAAGAGTTCCGACGTCGAGACACTGGCGCGAACGGTGGAAGACAACGGCGACGTCTATTTTGTGCCGGCGTTTTCCGGGCTGTATGCGCCGTATTGGAAAGAGAGCGCCCGCGGTGTGATCGCCGGGCTTACGAGATACGCCAACAAAGGGCATTTGGCCCGCGCAGTTCTGGAGGCCACTGCGTTTCAGACACGCGAAGTAGTGGAAGCCATGGAAAAGGATGCCCATATTTCCCTAGCTTCGCTGCGCGTGGACGGTGGGATGGTCGCCAACGAGCTGCTTATGCAATTTCAGGCGGACATTCTCAACCGCGAAGTAGTGCGCCCGGTGATTCAGGAGACGACCGCGCTAGGTGCTGCCTATGCGGCGGGGCTGGCTGTGGATTTCTTCCCGGGACTGGAGCAGTTGCGCGCGAATTGGGCGATGGACCGGAAATGGAAGCCGAACCTGGAGGAGGATCGGCGCGAACGGCTGTATCGGCAATGGAAGAAAGCAGTCGAGCGCTCGTTTGACTGGACGGACGCATGATCAAGCCTGAGAAAGGAAGCGACGGATGACATCGCCATTCCTGGGGGAATTCTTGGGCACCATGATGTTGATATTGCTGGGAGACGGTGTGGTGGCGGGCGTGCTGTTGAAGCGCTCGAAGAGCGAAGGCGGCGGGTGGATGATCATCACGGCGGGATGGGCGTTTGCGGTAATGGCGGGCGTGTTTACTGCCGTGGCCTGCGGCAGCAGCGACGCGCACCTGAATCCGGCGGTGACACTGGGTTTTGCAGTGCGCGCAGGCTCGTTTGAGAAGTGCCTACCATACATTACGGCGCAGATGCTTGGCGCGATGGCCGGCGCCGCCTTGGTTTGGGTGCATTACCTGCCGCACTGGAAAGAAACGCCGGACGCAGCCGCGAAGCTAGCGTGTTTTTGCACGGCGCCTGCGATACGGAGGGCTGTGGCCAACCTGATCAGCGAAATCATCGGGACAGCCGTGCTGGTATTTGTTGTGGGAGCGATTTTTTCCAGGGCCATTGGGGCCACCGGGCCGGGAGCCCTGGGGCCGTACTTGGTTGGGAGCCTGGTTTGGGGAATCGGTCTTTCTCTAGGTGGCACCACGGGTTACGCGATAAACCCCGCTCGCGACCTGGGCCCGCGGGTGGCGCACGCTCTGCTGCCAATCGCCGGCAAAGGTAGCTCCGATTGGGGCTATGCCCCGATACCGGTGATCGGACCGCTCGCAGGCGGCGCGCTCGCGGGTTGGTTGCTTCGGTTTCTGGCAGTGTCCTAGACGGATTCTGGCTCAAACCAGCTTTCGTTTTGTCCTAGGCGTCAACTTCTCTACAGGAAATCCCGTATGGACTCTGGGGTTGACCCGAAACTACCCTACAGCGTACTGTCTTTCCATCAGGGAATTGGACGTAACTGTAAGAATAGATGAGGTTTAGGAATCCGACCGGGTTAGTCTGACCCCCATTAAGGACCGTATTTCGTCGAAGGGACCCAATTGCATGAGAGCTGAAACAGCTACCAAGACCGTAGACACAACCGAACTGCTGAACGCGCTCGTTGCGTTCAAGAGCGGCGACTTTTCCGTGCGCTTGCCAGCGGACCGCACCGGCGTCGGCGGAAAAATTTACGACGCGCTGAACGAAATTTTTGGGCAGAACGAACAGATGGCCGAAGAATTTGCGCGCATCAGCAACGCGGTCGGCAAAGAAGGCAAGATTACGCAGCGTGCGGGAAGTATCGCCAAGGGCGGTTATGCCGCCTGCGTGGAGTCGGTGAACAGTTTGATCACCGACCTTGTGCAGCCGTCCACTGAAGTGGCGCGCGTCATCGGCGCGGTCGCGAAGGGTGACTTGACGCAGAAAATGGCGCTGGAGGTAGAAGGGCGCTCGCTGAAGGGCGAATTCCTGCATACCGCGCGCGTCGTCAACACGATGGTGGATCAGCTCAATTCGTTCGCGTCGGAAGTTACGCGCGTGGCAAAGGAAGTCGGCACCGAGGGCAAATTGGGCGGCCAGGCGGAAGTGCTGGGGGTCGCGGGAACCTGGAAGGACTTGACGGATTCCGTGAACTACATGGCCAGCAACCTGACCAACCAGGTGCGCAACATCGCCGGCGTGACCACTGCGGTGGCCAAGGGCGATTTGACGACCAAGATCACCGTGGATGCGCGCGGCGAGATTTTGGAACTGAAGAACACCATTAACACGATGGTGGACCAGCTTTCGTCGTTCGCGTCGGAAGTTACGCGCGTGGCGCGCGAAGTTGGCACCGAAGGCGAACTTGGCGGACAGGCGGATGTGAAGGGCGTCGGCGGCGTCTGGAAGGACCTGACGGATTCCGTGAACTCCATGGCCGGGAACTTGACGGCGCAGGTAAGAAACATTGCGGAAGTTACGACGGCGGTGGCGAATGGCGATTTGAGCCGCAAAATTACGGTGGACGTGCGCGGCGAGATTTTGGAGTTAAAGAACACCATTAACGTCATGGTGGACCAGTTGAACGCGTTTGCGGGCGAAGTGACACGTGTGGCGCGCGAAGTCGGCACGGAAGGGAAACTCGGCGGGCAGGCGGAAGTGAAAGGTGTTGGCGGCGTGTGGAAGGACTTGACCGAGTCGGTGAACTCCATGGCCGGGAACTTGACGGCGCAGGTAAGAAACATTGCGGAAGTTACGACGGCGGTGGCGAATGGCGACTTGAGCCGCAAGATTACCGTGGATGTGCGCGGCGAGATTTTGGAGTTGAAGAACACCATTAACGTCATGGTGGACCAGTTGAACGCGTTCGCCGGCGAAGTGACGCGTGTGGCGCGCGAAGTCGGCACGGAAGGGAAACTCGGCGGGCAGGCGGAAGTAAAGGGTGTTGGCGGCGTGTGGAAGGACTTGACCGAGTCGGTGAACTCCATGGCCGGGAACTTGACGGCGCAGGTAAGAAACATTGCGGAAGTTACGACCGCGGTGGCGAAAGGCGACCTCGGAAGAAAAATTACGGTGGACGTGCGCGGCGAGATTTTGGAGTTGAAGAACACCATTAACGTCATGGTGGACCAGTTGAACGCGTTTGCGGGCGAAGTTACGCGCGTGGCGCGCGAAGTCGGCACGGAAGGGAAACTTGGCGGCCAGGCGGAAGTGAAGGGCGTCGGCGGCGTATGGAAGGATCTCACCGAGTCGGTGAACTCCATGGCCGGCAACTTGACAGCGCAAGTGAGAAATATTGCGGAAGTGACGACGGCGGTGGCGAAGGGCGACCTCGGAAGAAAAATTACGGTGGATGTGCGCGGCGAGATTTTGGAGTTGAAGAACACCATCAACGTCATGGTGGACCAACTTAACGCGTTCGCAGGCGAAGTGACGCGCGTGGCGCGCGAAGTCGGTACGGAAGGGAAACTTGGCGGACAGGCGGAAGTGAAGGGCGTTGGCGGCGTGTGGAGAGACTTGACCGAGTCGGTGAACTCCATGGCCGGCAACTTGACGGCGCAAGTGAGAAATATTGCGGAAGTGACGACGGCGGTGGCGAACGGCGACTTGAGCCGCAAGATTACAGTGGACGTGCGCGGCGAAATTTTGGAGTTGAAGAACACGATCAACGTCATGGTGGACCAGTTGAACGCGTTCGCAGGCGAAGTGACGCGCGTGGCGCGCGAAGTCGGTACCGAAGGCAAACTCGGCGGGCAGGCGGTGGTGCGCGGCGTCGGCGGCACGTGGAAGGACTTGACCGAGTCGGTTAACTCCATGGCCGGCAACCTGACCAACCAGGTGCGCAACATTGCGCAGGTAACCACGGCCGTGGCTAAAGGCGACCTTTCGACGAAGATCACGGTGGATGCGCGCGGGGAAATTTTTGAGTTGAAGAACACGATTAACATCATGGTGGACCAGCTCAACTCATTCGCCTCGGAAGTGACGCGCGTGGCGCGCGAAGTTGGCACGGACGG